>JGI20283J13201_100046_pt1 | contig 29753 bp, 26 predicted proteins | sample Plalitdecfosmids_FD_13201 | JGI IMG/M metagenome (IMG submission 13201)
CCTTTTTCAATCATTTCCTTTTTTACTCCGTCTTCACCAATTTTATCCAGTTTATCCAACGCAACCGTAAAATCAATCAATTTATCCGAAGCGCCAATTACTTCAGCAATTCCTGATAATATTTTTCTGTTATTAATTTTAATCGTCACACCTTCTAAACCTAGAGACGTAAAAACGGTATCATATAACTGAACCAATTCTACTTCCTGCCAAAGCGATTTTGAACCAACAACATCGGCATCACATTGATAAAATTCTCTGTAACGCCCTCTTTGTGGACGATCAGCTCTCCAAACCGGTTGGATTTGATATCTTTTAAACGGAAATTCAATTTCATTTTGGTGCTGCACCACATATCTCGCAAACGGCACTGTCAAGTCGTAACGCAGCGCTTTTTCTGAAATTTTTCCTGTGAACTTATTCAACTCAATTCGCTGGTCCAAATTAATTGTTTCGGCCGAATTAACTTGCAGTGCTTCGATAGATTGTGGTAATTCTATTTTATTTTTATTGAAGAAAAAGTTACCGGAGTTCAGTATTTTAAAAATCAAACGATCTCCTTCTTCACCATATTTTCCCATTAAAGTATCTGAATTTTCAAACGAAGGAGTCTCAATCGGCTGAAAACCGAATTTTTCAAAATTGTTTTTTATCGTCTGAATAATATATTGACGTTTTGACACCTCTGCAGGCGAAAAATCTCTTGTTCCTTGTGGTATGCTTGGTTTTGAAGCCATCTTTTTTGATATTTTAGATTTCTGATTTTAGATTTTAGATTGCTTTTGAAATCTTATTTAAAATCTCTGGATTATTTATTTTCTGATTTTCTGATTTACTTTCGAAATCAAAAATTCTAATGGACTGCAAATATCTTATTTTTTAAAATAATTATTGGCAGTTCGAAAACAAACTTGTAACAAAAAACGTATTTTCGTGACAAATTGGTTATGATGCTAAAATTATTTAAAGAAAATATCCGAATTGCTTTTGGTTCCATCAAAACACAATTGCTGCGAACTATTCTTACTGTATTAATCATCGCGATTGGTATTACAGCACTTGTTGGAATTCTTACAGTTGTAACAGCTCTCGAAAATACGGTTTCGACCAATTTTGCTTCTATGGGAGCTAATACTTTCAACATCAATCAATACGAAAACAACGTTAAAAATCGTGGCGGGAATGAGCGCGAAATTATAAATCCCATTATCTCCTATCCCGAGGCGGTTGCTTTCAAAAACAAATATAAATATCCTTTTACTGAAACTTCGCTTTCATTTACCGCAACATCAACTGCAGAAGTAAAATATTTAGATCAAAAAACAGATCCGGAAATTAAAGTACTGGGTGTCGATGAACATTTTATAAGCAATTCAGGTTTAGAAGTAAAGTTAGGCCGCTCCTTCAATCAATTTGACATCGACAACAATACCTATTCTTGCGTTGTAGGTTCTGATTTTGAAAAAGGCTTATTAAAAGACGTAAATCCAATTGATAAAATTATTTCGATTCGTGGTGCCCGTTTTAAAGTCATCGGCGTATTAAAAGAAAAAGGATCAACTTTTGGAAACAGTCAGGATTTACGTGTTTTGATTCCAATTCAGGTGGCACGTTCTTTATTTACAGCACCCAATATTAATTACACTATGAGCGTAATGGTTTCTAAAAAAGAACTTTTAGACGAAGCTGTTGACAATGCGACAAGCACAATGCGAAGAGTTCGTAAACTGAGTCCGGTTCGTGATAATAATTTTGGCATTGGCCGAAGTGACGATCTAATCAACAGAATTCTCGGAATTACTAAATATCTAGGCTGGGCATCCTGGATTATAAGTATTATTACGATTTTAGGTTCATCGATTGCCTTAATGAATATTATGATTGTTTCGGTTACAGAACGTACCCGCGAAATTGGTGTGCGAAAAGCTTTGGGGGCTACAAAAATTACAATTTCAGTTCAGTTTTTTATCGAAACCTTATTGATTGGACAAATTGGAGGTTTGGTCGGAATTGTATTAGGAATCCTAATTGGTTTTGCGTTTGCAGCTGCTATGAGTTTTGCATTTGTGATTCCGTGGATGGCGATTTTTGCTGCTTTTGCGACCAGCTTTATGGTCGCCATTGTTTCCGGATTATATCCAGCGATAAAAGCTTCGCAATTAGACCCTATTGAGGCTTTACGTTATGAGTAGATTTTCAGTTTCAATTTGGTCGCATTAAAAAGAAGCATACAGAGGCTAAAAACTGAGAACCCACTTAAAGCTAAATCCCCGCTTTCATCATACGATCATTACTATAAATATCTTTTCGTAATTCAATGTTTTTGAAATTCATTTTCTCAAGTAAATCAGTCATTTCTTTTCCCAGGTACTGGTTGATTTCAAAAAACAATTGTCCGTTTTCTGATAGACCGTTTTTTGCCAATATGGCTATTTTTCTATAAAAAATCAAAGCATCATTATCGTCTACAAAAAGTGCCAAATGGGGTTCATAATCAAGAACATTCTTTTTGATTTCTTCTTTTTCTAAGTTACGAACATACGGCGGATTTGACACAATAATATCAAAATTACACGTAAGGACATCTGTAGCCAAGATATCAAGATATATAAAAGTAATATCTACATTATTATTGATAGCGTTTCTTTTTGCGGTTTCTATCGCTTTTTTTGAAACATCAATTCCGTAAACTTCGGCATTTGGTAGATTTTTTGCCAATGAAATTGCAATACAACCACTTCCGGTTCCTATATCTAAAATTTTTATTTTTTTCGATTTGGCTTCTTTGTTTTCATTAATAATCCATTCGACCAATTCTTCTGTTTCAGGCCTCGGAATCAGAACATTTTCATTTACTTCAAAATCCAAACCGTAAAAATGTGTTTTTCCCAGTAAATACTGAATCGGAACTTCTTTTTTCAACTCATTTAAAAAACCGGTCCAAATTGCTAAATCAGCATCAGAAAAGTTCAGTTCATGATTAAGCGCCAAATCAATTTGCCTTAGCTTATGTTTGTTTTCTAATATTAAATAAAAAAAACTTTCTGCTTCATAAGCATCATAAAAAGGAGAAAGTTCTTTTATAAACTGAGTTCTATATTGTTTGATTCTCATTTGTTTGAGCATTTTTTTTAGCAAATCCTATTCTATATTACGTATTGCTAAATAAATTGTTACAATCTTGTTTATAATTCCTTCAACATCCAAACCGGACAGGAATTATGCCCAGTACAACCTAGTGGAGCATCTAAATAATCGAAACCTGATTTTATGTATAATTTTTGAGCGGCATGCATAAACGGCATTGTCTCTATATAACATTTTTCGAAACCAAAATCCCGTGCTTTCGACAAACATTTTTTCATCATTTCACTTCCAATTCCTAATCCGCGGGTTTTGGGCAAAAAATACATTTTTTGCAATTCACAGATTTTTGGATCACCATTTTCTAAAGGCGCAATTCCGGCACAGCCTACAATTTCACCATCACTTTCAACAACAAAATAGACAGATTGTGATTTATTATATTCTTCAAACATTAAATCTAAATACGGATCTACATAAGCAGTTCCTACTTTCGGAATTCCCATTTCATCAAAAACCGATCGGATTAATTGAGCAACTGCCTGATTGTCCTCTTTTTTAATTTGTCTGATAATCCAATTTTCCATATTTTAAATTCAGATGATATACTACAAAAGTAGAAATACTTTTCCGATAGTTTTATAACAAATCAGAATGTTTCATAACTATCTTAAACTATCGCGACTAAACTCAAAAATAACTACTTTTGTAAAGTGAATATACAGGAGAAATATATAAGGCGCTGCATTGAACTGGCCAAAAATGGCTTAGGCACCACATATCCAAATCCGATGGTGGGAAGCGTGATTGTTTATGAAGATAAAATCATTGGAGAAGGATGGCACAAGAAAGCCGGAGAACCTCATGCCGAAGTGAATGCGGTTCGTTCTGTAAAAGACAAATCGCTTCTTAAAAATGCAACTATTTATGTTAGTTTAGAACCTTGCAGCCATTTTGGAAAGACGCCGCCCTGTTGCGATTTAATCATTTCAAATGAAATTCCGAATGTAGTAATTGGAACTGTTGATCCAAATGAAAAAGTGGCTGGAAACGGAATTAAAAAACTTATTGCCGCCGGAATAAATGTTACCGTGGGTATTTTAGAAAAAGAATGTAACGAACTTAATAAACGCTTTTTTACTTTTCACAATAAAAGAAGACCTTATATTATATTAAAATGGGCTGAAAGTCAAAACGGGTTTTTAGCCCCTGAAAAAGAAATTAATCCCGAACGAAAACCCGTTTGGATTACCAATCAATATTCAAGACAATTGGTTCATAAATGGCGAACAGAAGAACAGGCAATTTTGACGGGAACACAAACTGTTATTGATGATAATCCGAAATTAAATGCTCGGGATTGGACAGGAGATAATCCAGTACGGATTATTGTAGACCAGAATAACAGAATTTCTAAAGAGAGTTTTGTTTTTGATGATACTGTAAAAACAATTGTATTTACAAAGTCTCAAAATAAATCGACAGCAGAAAATACTAGTTTTGAAATTATTGATTTTGATCAGAATATAATTCCGCAGATTTTAGGTGTATTGCATCAAAATCAAATTCAATCGATTATTATTGAAGGTGGATTACAGACCTTACAATCTTTTATAGATGAAAACAGTTGGGATGAAGCCCGAATTTTTACCGGAAAATTGTTTTTTGAAAAAGGCACAAAAGCACCGATTCTTCCAAAAAACAACATAACCAAAATTCTCATTCATAATGATGAATTAATATATGTTAGAAATCATGATTGATACTATAATTTTTGACTTTGGAGATATTTTTATCAATTTAAACAAAGAAGCTACTATTTCGGGATTAAAGAAATTGGGTATGAAGGAATGGAATTCTGAATTTGACCGACTGAATCTTTTGTTTGAAACCGGAGATATTTCGTATGATGATTTTTTGGCAGGTTTTCAGGAACAACTTCCCAATGCGTCGAAAGAAGAAATTTTGGAAGCATGGAATGCCGTTTTGGCTGATTTCCCTTTGTACCGATTGGAATTTTTACAAATGCTTTCCAAAAAATACCGTTTGTTTTTGTTAAGCAACACGGATTCGATTCATATTGAAACTTTTGAAAACAAAAGCGGCATTTCGTTTTACAGTGATTTTTATCAATGTTTTGAAAAAGTTTATTTTTCTTTTGAAATTGGAAAGCGAAAACCAAATCCTGAAGCTTACCAATACATCATTAACAAACACGAATTATCTCCAAAACGAACTTTGTTTATAGATGATAAAAAAGAAAACACAGATGCAGCCGCGGCTTTAGGTCTTCAAGTCTGGAATTTACAGGTTGGCCAGGAAGATGTCGTGGATTTGTTTGACAAAAAAATATTGTAACGTATTGTATTGAAGATTTAACTCAAAGGCGCAAAGGTTTACGCAAAGTCTGCTAAGATTTTAAACGGATTATGAATACAAAGTTCTCAAAGCTTGTATTGATTTAGCTTTGCGAACTTTTAGAGCTTGCAAACAAAATCAGCTAATAATAAATCTTCGCACACTTTGCGGTAAATTAACGCTGTAAAAAAATATTAAACATAATTTAGAAATTGACTTTTGGAATATAACGATACGTATCAAACCATTGCTTTTGAATCTGAAGAAGTGCTTTTTAAGGAAAAAGGCAGCAAATTCTTTGGGTATGCTTTTCCTATCGAAAGTGAGGATGCGGTAAAACCTATTATAGAGAACTTAAAAAAACAGCATCCGCATGCAGTTCATTATTGTTATGCTTACCAAATTGGCACAACATCAAAAATATTGTATCGCGCTAATGACGACGGCGAACCAAGCAATACAGCGGGAGCACCAATTTACGGTCAAATACAATCTTTTGGCTTAACCAACGTCCTGGTAGTAGTCGTTCGGGTTTTTGGCGGAATAAAATTAGGCGTAGGAGGATTAATTACCGCCTATAAAACAACGGCGCAAATGACGCTTGAAATTTGTGAGATTGTTGAAAAAACAATTGATGTTCAGTTTTTGATTTCTTTTGATTATAAAAACATGAACAAAGTAATGCGTGTAATTAAAGAAAAGAAACTGGAAATTACATCTCAGGAGATGGAAATTGACGAAGAAACAGGATTACCAATTGGCAAAATAAGGACAAAAACACGAAAAAAAAATGCCGAAATGATCTTCGACATTTTTGATTTAATGTTTGAAATTGACATTAAAATTATATAATTTGATATAAAAACCGAGTGCGGTTTAACAATTATTCAAGCGTTTTAAATAATTCTAAAATATAATCTGGAGGGGCAGTTGGACGACCTGTTTTTAACGAAATAAATACTAAAATAAACGCCGCAGTTGTTAATAACTCATTTGCCTCATTATAGATTGCGCAGTCAAATTCAATCTTAACAGATGACTGACTTTTGAAAGTGGTATGAATTGTAAGAAGCTCATCATAACGCGCCGATTTTTTATAATTTATCTGCATTGAAACAATGGGCAGCCCAATTCCGCTTTCTTCCATACTTTTATACGAAATCCCTTTATTTCTAAGCCATTCCACCCTTCCTATCTCAAAATATGGCACATAATTTCCGTGATAAACAACCCCCATTTGGTCGGTTTCAGAGTAACGAACACGCACTTGCGTTTGATGATTTTTCATTATTAACAGATTAAAAAAATTACGGTTTTAAAAGTTCACTTACAACTTTTTTTTATAAAATTAGAGACCAAAATATTTTTTTTTACAGAAATTTGTTCACATATTTGTTATCCCGAAATACGGAATAAAATTGCTCCATTTTTATTAGGAGAATCTTTATCAATAATAAAAAAATTTATCTGAATTTATGACTAAAACTGCTCAATCGGTATGGGAAAACTGTTTGTCCTTTATAAAAGACAATATTCAAGACCAGGCATACAAAACTTGGTTCGAACCAATCAAATCAGTTGAGCTAACCGACAACGCGTTATATATTCAGGTACCTAGTAAATTTTTCTACGAATGGCTGGAAGAACATTACGTAAAATTATTGAAAGTTGCGCTTACCAAAGAACTGGGAAAAAACGCAAAGTTACTCTATAAAATTAAAATGGAAAACACTTATGGTAATAAACAACCGTTTACCGAACAGTTGCCAAGTGCCAATAGAGTACCGATGAAACCGCAAGAGGTTGATGCTCCGTTTAAAAACTTAAATCCTGAACTTAAAAATCCGTTTGTAATTCCCGGAATTAGAAATTTAAAAATTGAATCGCAGTTAAATGCCAATTACAGTTTTGATAATTTCCTTGAAGGAGATTCAAATCGTTTGGCTCGTTCTGCAGGTATGGCTGTTGCCAATAAACCCGGAGGAACTTCATTTAATCCATTATTGATTTTTGGCGGAGTTGGTTTAGGAAAAACACACTTAGCACATGCTATTGGTGTTGAAGTAAAAGATAAATATCCTGAAAAAACGGTTTTATATATTTCTGCCGAAATTTTCACACAACAATATATTGATTCTGTAAAAAAGAATAATCGTAATGATTTTATTCACTTTTACCAGTTAATTGACGTATTGATTATTGATGATGTTCAATTTTTATCAGGAAAATCAGGAACTCAGGATGTATTTTTCCATATTTTCAATTATCTGCACCAAAACGGAAAACAGGTAATTTTAACTTCGGATAAAGCTCCTGTTGACATGCAGGATATCGAGCAGCGTTTGCTTTCTCGTTTTAAATGGGGATTATCTGCAGAGTTACACCAGCCGGATTACGAAACTCGTATTTCGATCTTAAAAAACATTCTTTACCGCGATGGTGTTGAAATGCCGGAAGACATTATTGAATATGTGGCCCGCAATATCAAAACCAATGTTCGTGAACTTGAGGGTGCGATTATATCTTTAATCGCACAATCTTCTTTCAATAAAAAAGAAGTTACTATCGAATTAGCTAAAAGCGTTGTAGAGAAATTTGTTAAAAACGTAAAGAGAGAAATCTCTATCGATTATATTCAAAAAATTGTGTCTGATTATTTTCAGTTGGATATTGAAACTCTTCAATCTAAAACCAGAAAAAGACACGTGGTTCAGGCGAGACAATTGGCCATGTTTTTTGCAAAGAAATTCACTAAAGCTTCTTTGGCAAACATTGGTTCACAAATTGGAGATCGCGATCATGCTACCGTATTACACGCTTGTAAAACCGTTGACAATTTAGTTTCTACAGACAAACAATTTAAAAAATTTGTCGAAGACATCAACAAAAAACTAACGCTATAAACGCGCATCATGCCAGTAAAAATTTTAATGGTTTGTTTGGGAAATATTTGCAGATCACCTTTGGCCGAAGGAATTTTAGCATCAAAATTGCCAAATGAAAAATTTATAGTTGATTCAGCCGGAACAGGGTCCTGGCATGTAGGTCATTCGCCGGATAAACGTTCTATTGCCGTTGCCCAAAAAAATGGTTTGTGTATTGACGGTCAAAAAGGAAGACAATTTAAAACTTCAGATTTTGATGAGTTTGATTACATTTATGTAATGGACAATTCCAATTACCGCGATGTTCTTCATCTTGCAAAAACACCCGAACATAAAAATAAAGTTCATTTAATTTTGAACGAATTATTTCCTGACGAAAACGTAGACGTTCCAGATCCTTATTTTGGTGTTTCTAACGGTTTTGATAATGTGTATCAAATGCTTAACGAAGCAACAGATATCATTGCAAAAAAACTTATCGAAAAGCATTCTTAAAACTTATCTGTATCAATTATTTAATTAATAATTGAAACTATTTCATTTTATAATCTATAAAATAAATCTCATGAAACTTCAAGGAAAATTATATCTAATTCCAACTACTATGGGTGAAAGCGATCCGATGGATGTTTTGCCACAAACAGTAAGAAGAAGTATTGAACTTATAGATTATTATATTGTTGAAAACGACAAAACCGCCAGAAAATCTATAAAAGCGGTTTATCCGGAAAAAAAACAATCAGAACTTGTTCTTTTTACTTTAAATAAGCGAACTGAACCCAGCGAACATTTAGACTTTATCAAACCTTTGTTAGAAGGGAAAAATATGGGTTTAATGAGCGAAGCCGGATGTCCCGGAGTTGCAGATCCCGGTGCTGTGATTGTAAAATTAGCGCACGAAAAAGGAATTCAGGTGGTACCTTTGGTGGGTCCTTCTTCTATCCTACTAGCGATGATGGCTTCTGGAATGAACGGACAAAGTTTTACTTTTAACGGATATTTACCAATTGATAAAGACGAGAAAAAATCGGCTTTAAAGCATTTTGAGAAGTTATCCCAGGATAAAAACCAATCACAAATTTTTATCGAAACTCCTTACAGAAATAATAAACTGGTCGAAGATATTTTACAGATTCTAAATCCTGCAACACATCTTTGTATTGCAACAGATATTACGCTCCCTACAGAATTTATAAAAACAATGCGCGTTTCTGACTGGAAAAAAATCAAAGTCGATTTGCATAATAGACCTACGATTTTTATCATTCATAAAATGTAATTGTAAAAAATTGCTTTATATTGTACTCACAAGTTTTCCCTAATCAAACTTTCATGAGTAAACTTCCACACGTAACCACAAGTATATTCACGGTAATGTCGAAAATGGCAGCCGAATATAATGCGATCAATCTTTCGCAGGGATTCCCAAACTTTCCTGTAGATGAAAGATTAACGGACATTTTGGCGAAGCTGACAAAAGAAAATGTCCACCAATATACACCAATGGCGGGTTATCCACCTTTGCTAAACCAAATTGCAAAATTGGTTCAAAGCTCTTATAACAGGACCATTGATCCGGAAACGGAAATTTTGGTAACTGCCGGAGCAACGCAGGGAATTTTTACTACGATTTTGGCCTTGGTGAAAACCGGTAATGAAGTTGTTATTTTAGATCCCAGTTATGATTCGTATGAATCTCCAGTTTTACTTTGTAATGCAAAACCTGTCAGAGTTGCTTTAAACGACGATTATACACCAAATTGGGAAACCATTGAAAAAGCTTGTTCGGCAAAAACCCGAATGATTATTATCAATAATCCGCATAACCCAACAGGAAAAATCTTAACTCAAAATGATTTTTTGCAACTGGAAAAATTGCTTTCAAAATATCCTGACATTCTTATTTTATCCGATGAAGTTTACGAATACATTACTTTTGAAGAAAAACATATTTCTGCACATACTAAAAGTTTTCTTTTAGATCGCTGCATTATGGTTTCTTCGTTCGGAAAATCATTTCATATCACAGGCTGGAAAATTGGTTACACTGTCGCGCCTGAATATTTAATGAAAGAAATTAAAAAAGTACATCAGTTTTTGGTTTTTAGCGTCAATAGTATTTCACAGATTGCCATTAGTCAGTATTTAAATATTGTTGATGTAAATCTGCTCGGGAAATTCTATCAGGAAAAACGCGATTATTTTCAAAAATTGCTTCAAAAAAGCCGATTTGAATTAAAACCATGTGAGGGAACTTATTTCCAAGTGGCTTCATACGCAAACATATCAGATGAAGATGATATCACTTTTTGCAAAAAACTAATTACTGATCATGGTGTTGCCGCCATTCCTATTTCTACTTTTTATTCTGATCATAAAGATCAAAAATTAATTCGTTTTTGTTTTGCCAAAGATGATTTTACACTAGAATCTTCAGCAAAAAAATTAAGCAAAATATAAAAATTTTTAAAATTTTATAACAATATTATGCGTGCATCCTATTTTATTTAATTAATATTGTAAAAAAGAAAAGTATGAGTTATACAGATAAAATGTTACGCGACGATGCTTTAAAGGGCAAAGTTATAGTAGTTACAGGCGGCGGAAGCGGTTTAGGAAAAGCAATGACTAAATATTTTTTAGAATTAGGAGCTCAGGTAGCTATTACTTCAAGAGATTTAGAAAAGCTAACAAATACTGCTACTGAACTTGAAAGTGAAACTGGCGGAAAATGTTTACCACTTCAATGTGATGTTCGTCATTATGAAGAAGTAAAAAATATGCTTCAGGAAGTTTTAAAAGCTTTCGGAAAAGTAGATGTTCTTTTAAACAATGCAGCAGGGAATTTTATTTCGCCAACAGAACGTTTGTCTGCAAATGCCTTTGATACTGTTATAGATATTGTACTAAAAGGTTCAAAAAACTGTACGCTAGCGTTCGGTAAACACTGGATTGACAGTAAACAAACATCGGCTACGATTTTAAATATTGTTACGACTTATGCCTGGACAGGTTCTGCATATGTTGTACCAAGTGCGACTGCAAAAGCAGGAGTTTTAGCCATGACTAGAAGTCTTGCTGTGGAGTGGGCAAAATACGGAATTCGTTCTAATGCTATTGCACCAGGACCATTCCCTACAAAAGGTGCTTGGGACAGATTATTACCGGGAGATCTTGCCGAGAAATTTGACATGGCGAAAAAAGTGCCATTGAAACGCGTTGGTGATCATCAGGAATTAGCAAATCTTGCCGCTTATTTAGTTTCTGATTTTTCAGCTTACGTAAACGGTGATGTTATCACGATTGATGGAGGTGAATGGCTGAAAGGTGCAGGGCAATTTAATTTGTTAGAAGCGATTCCGGAAGAACTTTGGGACCAACTTGAAATGATGATAAAGGCAAAAAAGAATAAATAATTACAAGTGCTTACTAAATTCAGAATATTTTATTAAAACTATACTGATTGCACAAAATCCCGATGGTTTACTTTCGGGATTTTTTTTATATTTTCACCATAAAAGTAATATAAGTTCAATGAAGTAATAAATTGTTTAAATATCTGTCTGCTTAAATTTACTTATGCCACTTATATGGTTTAAATAAATAATATGTTGAGACAATTCAGTTAAATTATTATTTTTGCCGAATAAATATATAACACCAAATTTATGCTCATTATTGGAATTGCAGGAGGAACAGGGAGTGGAAAAACAACGGTAGTACACCAGATTATGAATGAATTACCAGACACTGAAGTGGGCGTAATTTCTCAGGATTCATACTATAAAGAAACCCACAATCTCTCGTTTGACGAAAGAGCATTAATTAATTTTGATCATCCCCGCGCTATTGATTTTGAATTACTTGTAAAACACTTAAAAGCACTAAAAGAAGGAGAAACTATTGATCAGCCGGTTTATTCTTTCATTCAGCATAACAGAACCGAAGATACGGTCTCTACACATCCAAGAAAAGTAATGATCGTTGAAGGTATTCTGATTTTGACAAATCCGGAACTTCGTGAACTTTTTGATGTCAAAGTGTATGTTCACGCCGATTCTGATGAACGACTAATTCGTCGTTTAAAACGTGATATTTCTGAACGCGGACGTGATATCGATGAAGTTCTAACCCGCTATCAAAATACCTTAAAACCAATGCACGAGCAATTTATTGAACCATCAAAAGCCTTTGCTGATATTATTATTCCAAATGATAAGTACAACACAGTAGCAATTGATGTAGTTCGTGCTGTAATTAATCAACGAATTTTATAATTTTTATTGTAAATTTATTCCATAATCCCGATAGCCATCCAGACCAGGTCTGAATTCTACCGGGCTAAAAAAAAATAAAAGCTAAAATGAAAAATCCATTCAAAGACAAATCATGGTTCAAATTTCTAGGCAATAAATATGTCTGGGTTTTGCTGTTTTTTGTAGTATGGATGCTATTTTTAGACAATTACTCCTATTTTGATCATCGTTTTTTAGACAATCAAATTAATGAACTCGAAGACAATAAAAATTATTACAAGGAGGAAATTAAAAAAGATCAGGAACAAATTAAGCAATTAAAAAATCCTGAACAAATTGAAAAATACGCCCGCGAAAAGTATTTCATGAAAAAAGACAGCGAGGACATTTATATCATTCATTTTGAAGGAGACACCATTCAAGATAACGAATAATCAGAAAAAAACACCAAATGGCTACTACCCTTTTCGACGATTTTAATCCCGTTTCATCCAAACAATGGAAACAAAAAATTCAGTTTGAATTAGATGGAGCTGATTATAATAAGACTGTAATTTGGAACTCTCCCGAAGATATTCAGGTAAAACCATTTTATCACAGAGATGAATTCTTTAAAACTGCTGCTGTAAAAACTAGTGCTGCAAATTTTAAGATTTGCCAGAATATATTTGTTTATGATATTGAAAAATCAATTCAAAGAGCCATAAACACTATTGAAAGAGGTGCTGAAAGTTTACGTTTCATCATCGAAAACGAAAAAATTGACATCCAGAAATTATTAGAAAATCTTCCTCTAGAAAACAGAACCGTTTACTTTAATTTGAAATTTATTTCAATCGATTTCGTAAAATTATTAGACAAGATCTCGATTCAAAAAAAAGCAACTTTTTATTGTAATTTAGATCCTATTGGTCATTTTGCGAGAGAAGGAAACTGGTTTTCAACATTGGATAAAAATAATTTTGAAACGATTGAAAAAATTTCAAAAACAACTACAAATCTTTCATTACTAAGCATCGATTTGGGTTTATATCAAAATGCAGGCGCAAATATTACGCAGCAAATCGCCTATAGTTTGGCTCACGCTAATGAATATCTAAATCGTTTGCCAAATATTTCCAAACCAATTGTTTTTCAGGTTTCGGTAGGAACTAATTATTTTTTTGAAATTGCAAAACTTCGTGCTTTGCGAATGCTTTTCAAATTAATTGCTGCAGAATATAATCCCCATTTAGATTGTCATTTATTAGTAACGCCAACCAAACGCAACAAAACGATTTACGATTATAATGTAAATATGCTTCGTACAACAACAGAATGTATGTCGGCTATTTTGGGCGGTGCAGATGCCGTTGCAAACTTGCCTTATGATTCTTTATACCATAAGGACAATGAATTTGGCGATCGAATTGCCCGCAATCAATTGTTGATTTTAAAACACGAAAGTTATTTTGACAAGGTAAATAATCCTGCTGACGGGAGTTATTATATCGAAAGTTTAACCATGCAGCTGGCGGAAAAAAGTCTGAATTTATTTAAAGATGTTGAAGCTAACGGTGGATTTTTGCACCTCTTGAACGACGGAATAATTAAAAAGAAAATCCAGGAAAGTGCCAGTAAAGAACAGGAATTATTTGATGCTAAAAAAGAAGTTTTATTAGGCACAAATAAATATCCGAATAAAGATGACAAAATGAAACATGATTTAGAATTGTTTCCTTTTGTAAAAATAAAACCCAGAAAAACATTAATTACACCAATTATTGAAAAAAGATTGGCAGAAAAACTAGAGCAGGAAAGATTAGAATTAGAATAATCCTTCTAAAAGTAATTAATAACATTACTCAAACGAGTATTTCTATGATAAGAAAAGACCTAAAACATATAAAGTTAGATTTTAAAAGCGACAAGTTAGAACAACTAACCCATAACTCTGAACACAAAGCCAAAAGCTTTTTCACAGCTGAAGGAATTGAGCTGAAAGAAACTTATTCTGAAAAAGATATTGAAGATTTAGAATTTCTTGATTTTGGGGCTGGTTTTGCACCCAATTTACGCGGACCTTACGCTACGATGTATGTGAGACGTCCGTGGACAATTCGTCAATATGCAGGATTTTCTACAGCAGAAGAAAGCAATGCTTTTTACAGAAGAAATCTTGCAGCAGGTCAAAAAGGATTATCCATAGCATTCGATTTGCCAACACATCGAGGTTACGACTCTGATCATGAAAGAGTTGTTGGTGATGTTGGAAAAGCTGGCGTTGCCATAGATTCTGTTGAAGATATGAAAGTGCTTTTTGATCAGATTCCATTAGATGAAATGTCGGTTTCAATGACAATGAATGGCGCTGTTTTGCCTATTATGGCTTTTTATATTGTTGCTGCAGAAGAACAAGGAGTTGCAATTGAAAAGCTATCAGGAACGATTCAGAATGATATTTTGAAAGAGTTTATGGTTCGAAATACTTATATCTATCCGCCAACTCCTTCGATGAAGATTATTGCTGATATTTTTGAATTTACGAGCAAGAAAATGCCAAAATTCAATTCTATTTCTATTTCAGGTTATCACATGCAGGAAGCCGGAGCAACAGCCGATATTGAATTGGCTTATACTTTGGCTGATGGATTGGAATATATCAGAACCGGATTATCAACAGGAATGTCAATAGATGACTTTGCTCCCCGGCTATCTTTCTTTTGGGCGATTGGCATGAATCATTTTATGGAGATTGCAAAAATGCGTGCCGGACGGATGATTTGGGCAAAATTGCTGCAGCAGTTTAATCCTAAAAGCGATAAATCTCTGGCTTTAAGGACACATTGCCAAACGAGCGGATGGAGTTTAACAGAACAAGATCCCTTTAATAATGTCGCAAGAACTTGTATAGAAGCTACAGCAGCAGCTTTTGGAGGCACTCAGTCTTTGCACACAAATGCACTGGACGAAGCCATTGCGTTGCCAACTGATTTTTCTGCCAGAATTGCACGTAATACGCAGATATATTTACAAGAAGAAACCAAAATCACTAAAACTGTAGACCCTTGGGCTGGCAGCTATTATGTCGAAAGTTTAACTAACGAGATTCTTGAAAGTACCTGGAAGCTTATTAAAGAAGTCGAAGAATTAGGCGGAATGACAAAAGCCATTGAAGCAGGAATTCCAAAACTTAGAATTGAGGAAGCCGCCGCGAGAAAACAAGCCAGAATTGATAGCGGACAAGATATTATTGTTGGTGTAAACCAATATCGATTAGAAAAAGAAGATCCTTTGCATATTTTGGATGTAGACAATCAAATGGTTCGCAAACAGCAAATTGATCGATTGCACGAAATAAAATCAAAAAGAAATACAGAAGAAGTAAATATATCACTCGAAAAATTAATTCTTTGTGCCAAAACCAAACAAGGAAACTTGCTGGAAATTGCTGTTGAAGCTGCCCGAAACAGGGCAACTTTAGGAGAAATAAGCGATGCTCTTGAAACTGTTTTCGGAAGGTATAAAGCACAAATTAAATCCTTTAGCGGTGTGTATAGTGCAGCAATAAAAAACGACGAAAATTTTGAAAAAGCCAAGCAATTAGCTAATGCTTTCGCAAAACAAGAAGGAAGACGCCCAAGAATTATGATTGCCAAAATGGGGCAAGACGGCCACGACAGAGGCGCAAAAGTTGTAGCGACTGGTTATGCCGATGTTGGTTTTGATGTTGATATAGGTCCGTTATTTCAAACTCCTGCAGAAGCTGCAAAACAAGCGGTTGAAAATGACGTACATATTTTAGGCGTTTCCTCTTTGGCAGCCGGACATAAAACATTGGTTCCGCAAGTTATTGAAGAACTTAAAAAGCATGGCAGAGAAGATATTATGGTAATTGTTGGCGGCGTGATTCCGGCAAAGGATTATCAATATTTATTTGACGCGGGAGCTGTTGCTATTTTTGGCCCAGGAACTAAAATTAGCGAAGCTGCCATTAAAATTTTAGAAATATTAATTGATTAAAACCAACCATAAAAAAATCCCGAATAATCGGGATTTTTTATTTTTACAATTTTTTTTTAATCGTGTATTGTCGCGTTACTATCTGCTTCAATATAAGAAAGATCATAACCTCCAAAGGCTTTCATATAACTTCTTAATGAAGTGCCGTAAGCATCTCTAAAATGTCTGTTCCCTTTGTTTCTAAAGAAGTTTTTTACCGATCCAGCGCCACCTAGATGCGCAGCAGCTAAAATTCCGGATTCAGTAATTTCGACACCGTTAATGATTTTCCCGTCATACCTTTGAATTTCATTACGCAAAATCCATTTATTAATAGATAATAATGCAATAAAGGCTTTTTCTTGTAAAGCTGGATCTTTTAGGAATTCGTTGTTGTTTTTAACACCGATGGCTCTCAAAGCTTTAGAACCAAATTGGTATTTTCCCATGTAGCCAAGAGAATTTACTTTTCGGTATTTTCCCTGAGATTCTTTAAAAGCAACTGCTTCTTTAAAACCTATAAGATGATTTCCGGTGTATGGAATGTTTAAGTTTTTTTCAACAGGATAATCATCCTTGTCTTGAGATGGAAGGGAGTATTCGGCTCCATCTGTTTTTTCGATTAAAAACCAAGGTTTGGTTTTTAGGTTAAAGGGTTTAAACCCGAGGCTTAAAAAAGTAATAATAACGATTAAACTTGTGTAATAATACCATCTCTTTATCATAAATTGTTTTTCTTCAAAACGCTGTCACCCTTTTGAAATTTCTACGGTGCAAAGATAAGAAATACAAAATAAGACTGATTTTCAATATTTTAGCTATTATTAGAAAATCTTAAATTCCCCTTAATCCCTTTATTGATGCACTTTTCGGGCGGTCGATAAAAATTAAATTAAGCTGTTAAATGGCCAAAAAAAAATCTTCAAAAGCATCATTTTTATCAAATTTTTAGCAATTATGTTAAAATTGAAATAAAAAACCTACAGTATTTGGATCGTTTTTGACTTAATTTAAATGTTTGAGCTAAAAATTATTCTGATTTTAGGTTAAAAAATCGAAGTAAAAGGTTATTAAATTAATATTCCTGGTAAAAAGAGCAAATTCAGCATTAATTAATTGCCATTTTTAATTAAAACGTATTAATATTCATGCCTAAAATAAGAAGTTCATAAACACAAATATTGGAAATAAAAAAACCGAAGCTTTTAAAACTTCGGTTCTTTAAATATGCTTTATACTTTTTATCTTGTTACTCCCTGACTAGCGATCCAGTCTGAGTATTTTTTTGCATTTACCTGATGCTGCTCATAAGTTGAAGCAAATTCATGATAACCAAAACGGTCTACACTTGCACAGAAATAAATATAATCATGTTTTTCAGGATTTAAAACAGCTTCAAGAGCCGTAATGTCTGGCATTGCAATTGGTCCTGGTGGAAGTCCAACATTCACGTAAGTGTTATATGGCGATTTCATTATCAAGTCATTATAAAAAACTCTTTTAATTACCTGATCAAAATCGTTCGCTTTTAGTTTTAATGCATAAATAACGGTTGGGTCTGCTTGTAAAGGCATCGCTAAACGTAATCTGTTTAAATAAACGCCTGCAATGCGCGGTCTTTCATCTTTTTTTACAGATTCTTTATGAACAATCGAAGCTAAAATTGTTGCCTGAACCGGTGTTAATCCTTGTTTTTCTGCTTTTGCAATTCTTTCCGCTGTCCAGAAATTATGATACTCCTTGATCATTTTATCGCGGAATTTCTCTGCAGAAGTATTCCAGTAAATTTCGTAGGTATTTGGAATAAACATGGCAAAAACATTCTCTTCATTAAAACCATTTTCTTTTAAAAAAGTAGAATCTTTTATGGCTTTCATTAATGATAAACTATCGGCTTCAATTTCTGAGCCTACTCTTCCCGCAAAATTTTCCAAACGCTCCTGATTGTTAAAAGCTAATTTAACCGGAACATTAGATCGCATTGTACGAACCAAATCAATATTATTCATGTCTTTTTTAAGTAAAAAACGACCTGATTTTACATTTTCAGGATAGCTTCTTTTATTGGCTACCATTTCAAAATTATCGTAATTCTTAAGATATGGCTCTAATATTTTTTTTACATCTGTATAATTAGCTCCGGTTGGAACATATACGTAAACTTCTTTTTCTTCGAATTTAGTATTGGCGCTAAAAATTCTGCTGATTAAAATAAATCCGTAAATTATTAAAACTGAAATTACGGCTACGGCACTTAATGTGATGATTTTTTTTATACTCAAAGCTAAAAATTTAAATTTGTTTGTTAATTAACTGAAAAATTGCTTCATCTTGATAGTGGCCATTTAGCAAAATCCAATCTTTTTTAATTCCTATTTTCTCAAACCCAAATTTAGTAAAAAGAGCTATACTTGCTACATTTCCTACGCTAATATTTGCATATAACTGATGCAAATTTAAATTATGAAAAGAATATTTAATTAGCAGCTCTAATGCTTCAGAACCAATATTTTGGTTTCTGTTTTCTTTATTCTGAATCACAATCCCGATTCCCGCTCTGTTATTTTTTGGATCAAATTCGAATAAATCAATCAATCCTATAGCAGGAAAATCTTCGTCCTGACAAATTGCCAAACGCAACTGTTTTGCTTCATAAATATCCTGATGTGCATTTTCAAGATATTGACGAACCAAAAAACGGCTATATGGTGTTTGTGTATTGCTGACTTCCCAGATGCTCTGATCATTTTCCATAGCATAAACAAACTCTAAATCATTAGGTTCTAATGCACGTAAATAAATATTTTCGCCTTTGAGTGTTATCATTTTTCAATTTTAGATTGTAGATTTAGATTGGAATATTAGATATACAAGACTAATTGCTATGATTATTAAAATTAATGAGAGTAACGTTCTAATGTAATCTATTTCATCGTTTGTTTGCTCTTTTTTGATTTTAGGTTTAGGGTTTAATACATGCTTTGTGTAAGTGAGTCTTTTTTCTAAAATCTTATTATTCAAACCATACCTTTTTGCTTCCTCAAGTATTAGTTTTGCAGTATTAAATTCGCCCTTGATCATTTTTATATTCCCTAATTCAAACAACAATATTGCAATAATATTATCTTTAGGTTTTATAAAAGAAATTCTTTCATTCAATTGATAATTGAATGCCTTATCTAATTTATTTAACTGAATAGTATCTAGTTGAGAAACAGGTTTGATTTCTTTACCAAAATCGATATTTAAAAGAAATTTAGCATTTTGAGATTTTACACCGTTAATTTTTGCTTCTAAAATACGGGAATGAAGCCATTCTGAACCATTATGCGATTTCGGATTAATGGTAATTGATTTATTAATCCATTTTAAAGCCTCTTCATTATTCCCCATCAATTCATATAAGGTTCCTAAGTTTGAAGCGGTAGAATATCGATTTGGTTTTAACTTTTCAATGTTTAAATACAGACTTAAGGCTTCGTGATATTTCTTTTCAATAATCAAAACATATCCTTTATCCGACAAATAGTCTAAATCCTTTGTTTTACGATAAAGACTGTCCAACTCAAATTCGAAACGTTCTGAAAATTTTCCTATAAAAAAATTATGCCCAAATGGTAGATTATCTGCATAATCCATATAAAGATATTCACCATTTTTCATTAAATATTTTTCTCCGTTTAAACATGCATGCACATTTAAACCTGCAAAGAAAAGAATCAAAATAAAGAAAGTTGTTCTCAAAGTTTTTTTTGATATGAATATAGTAATTTATATTTCAATTATACCTTTGAAAACAAATTTTGCCGGTCCTGTTAAGAAAACATTTGAAAAATGATCTCCTATTTTATCAAAAGAAACTACTAGTTTTCCACCTTCAACATTTAAGTTAATTGAAGTTTTGTCTGTTTGTCCAGTTGCATTCATAGCGATTGCAACTGCTGTTGCTCCGGTTCCACATGCAAGAGTTTCATCTTCAACACCTCTTTCATAGGTGCGAAGCGAAAAAGTACTATCATCAACTTTTTTTACAAAATTTACATTACTTCCTTTTTCTCCATATAATTCGCCATAACGAATTGCAGCTCCATTTTCTTTTACATTATAATGTTCTAAATCATCTACAATTTGTACATGATGTGGCGAACCTGTATTTAAAAAAGTATAAGAATCTTTCTTTTGAACTTCATCAACATCAATCATTTGCAATGAAATAATGGCATCATCTCCTACTGATGCATGGTGTAAACCATCTGTTGCAATAAAAGTAGTTTTATCATTGATAACACCCAATTGATTGGCGAATGCAACCAAACATCGACCTCCGTTACCGCACATCGAACTTTGATTTCCATCAGAATTATAATAAACCATTCTAAAATCGGTTTCAGAATCGTTTTCCAGCAGAATCAAACCGTCTGCACCAATTCCGAAACGTCTGTCGCATAAACGCTCAATTAGTTTGATATCTTCTTTTGGGAAAAAATTAGTACGATTGTCAATCATTACAAAATCGTTGCCAGTGCCTTGATATTTATAAAATTCTACTTGCATTTTTATCCTATTAATAAGTACAAAAGTACGAACTATTAATTAATGAAATGTTAATCATTGTTAAAGAGCGTTAAACCATTTTACGAAATAATTTTTTCAATTAATTTTACGTATAAATAACTTAAACCTATATTCTAATTATGAAAAGATTTTCAACCTTATTTTTAGTGTCATTAATGAGTGGGGCTACTACTCTTGGTGCATACAAGTTATTATTTGAGAGTAACAACTCTTTTTTTGGAAAAGGAAATTCTGTTGTAACTCTTGCCCCCAACTCATACGGAAAAAATGTTGGTTTAGCAGCCGAAACTGTTGACTTTACAGAAGCAGCAGATAAAACAATTCATACTGTTGTTCACGTAAAAAATGTTTCCCGCAGGACGGTAAGCAATCCTATGCTGGAATTTTTCTACGGTTATGGGGGACAACAGCAGCAGGAACAAGTAGGAACCGGTTCTGGTGTAATTATTTCTGAAGACGGTTATATTGTAACGAACAATCACGTTATTAAGGATGCCACTGAAATTGAAATTACTCTGAACAACAAAAAATCTTATAAAGCAAAATTAATTGGTACCGATTCTAAAATGGATATTGCTTTATTAAAGATTGATGCAGATGAAAAACTTCCTTACTCTGCTTTTGCAAATTCTGACAGTGTCAAAGTTGGTGAATGGGTTTTGGCAGTGGGAAACCCATATAATTTGACTTCTACAGTAACTGCCGGGATCGTTTCGGCGAAAGCCAGAAACTTAGATACAAGCGGGATACAATCCTTCATTCAGACTGATGCTGCTGTAAACCCTGGTAATAGTGGTGGTGCATTAGTTAATACTCGTGGTGAATTGATTGGTATTAATACTATGATTTCTTCAATGACGGGGTCTTATGTTGGATATTCATTCGCAGTTCCATCCAATAATGCCCGCAAAATTATTGAAGATATTATGGAATTTGGAAATGTTCAAAGAGGAATCTTAGGGGTTGAAGGCGGCGAATTAAACAGTACTGCGTCTAAAGAATTGGGTATCTCTGAAACACAAGGTTTTTACATTAACAAAGTTACTCCAAAATCAGGAGCTCAAAAAGCTGGTCTTACAAAAGGGGACATTATCGTAAAACTTGACAACCAAAATATATCAACTTTTGCAGATCTTTCTGGCTATATTAACACGAAAAGACCAAATGATGTAGTCCAGGTAACTTATATCCGAGAAGGCAAATCAAAAGTTGTTCCGGTAACTTTAAGTAAAAATGAGTTTTTTAGCACTGAATTTAAAGGAATTGAATTAGAAAATATTGATGCTGTAGATAAAAAGAAATTCAAAATTGATTATGGAGTAAAAATTAAAAACATAACCAATGAGAATTTAATGCAATATCAAAACGAATTACAAGGCAGTATCATTTTAAGTATCGATAATGTTAAAGCAACAAATGTTGAAACGGTTTCAAAACTATTAAACAGAAAAGATGAAGGTCAAAGTGTTCGAATTGAAATAATAAATAAAAATGGTGAAATATTTAGAATCATTATTTAGTTGTAGTCTTTAGTATTAAAAAACTAAAAACAGAGAACTGAAACTAAAAACTCAAAAAAAAGCTATCTTAAGAAATTAAGGTGGCTTTTTTTATTTAAAATAAATGCTAAAATAGTTTACGAAATCGATTGAAATGGATACTTTTGCGCCAAATTTTAAAATAGTGAGCATTTTATTTTTTCAATTCAATCAATTATGAGTAAAAAATCTTTGTACCAAAAAGAGGTATCATTACAAGTCGACCGAAGAAGAGCCGGTGTCGAATTAATAAAAGTCATAAGTGATTTATGGTATGACAAATCAATCGAAATGGTTTTATTTAAAAATCAATTGTTAGATAAAAATGTCAGCGACATTATCAATCTACATCAATATGCGGCTGAATTTGTAGGCAAACCAATTAGCATTTTCGATTCTGTTGAAATCGCAAAAGTGATTTTGTCCTTACATTTTCCACCTGCAAAACTAGATTTGGGAAAACTAACTTATGAATATCATTTAGAAGAAGAAAAATATCCAGACGCAAGATATTTTGTAATGGATAAATTGAAAAATGCCAAATCAACAAAGGAGATTCAGCCAAAAGATGTCGTTTTATATGGTTTTGGAAGAATTGGACGTTTATTAGCAAGAGAATTAATGTCAAAAACAGGAAAAGGAAATCAATTGCGTTTGAGAGCAATTGTAACCCGTGACAAAAACGATGCAACAATTTTAGAGAAACGAGCTTCTTTATTACGATACGATTCCATACATGGAGATTTTCAGGGTTCAGTAATTGCCGATGCAAAAAATAATACATTAATCATTAATGGAACCACAGTTCATATGATTAGCGCAAATACTCCTGAAGAAATAGATTACTCACAATACGGCATAAATGATGCACTAGTAATTGACAATACCGGTGCTTTTACTACGGAAGAAGCTTTAAAAAGACATTTGGTTTCAAATGGAGTAAGCAAAGTATTACTGACTGCTCCAGGAAAAGGTGTTCCCAATATTGTTCACGGCGTAAATCATACTGAATATAATCCAGATCAAATAGATATTTTTTCGGCAGCATCGTGCACTACAAATGCTATAACACCGGTTTTAAAAGTTATTGAAGATAGCTTAGGAGTTGTAAAAGGACATCTGGAAACAATTCATGCCTATACAAACGATCAGAATCTGGTTGATAATATGCACAAAAAATACCGTCGTGGAAGAGCTGCAGCATTAAATATGGTTATAACCGAAACTGGTGCCGGAAGCGCAGTTGCAAAAGCGATACCTTCTCTTGAAGGCAGGTTGACATCAAATTCAATAAGAGTTCCAGTTCCAAACGGATCTTTGGTTGTACTAAATCTCGAAGTAAAAAAAGCAACTTCTGTAGCAGCTATCAATAAAATAATGAAAAAATATGCGCTGGAAGGTGAATTGGTCGAACAAATTAAATATTCTCTAAACAATGAACTTGTTTCGTCTGATATAGTAGGAACTTCAGCTCCGTCAATATATGATAGTAATGCAACAATAGTTTCTAAAGATGGAAAAAATATTGTACTATATATTTGGTATGATAATGAATATGGATACAGTCACCAAGTAATTCGTTTAGCTAAATATATTGCAAAAGTAAGACGCTTTACCTATTATTGATATAAACTAACTGCTATTCTCAAAACCATCGAGTATTTTGATGGTTTTTTGTTTTAATTAAATAGGCAAAACAGTTGTACTTTTTACTTCAGAAATTACAAAAACTGTATTGATTAAAGAAACTTCAGGCAAAACCGATAATTTTTTTTGATGAAAATGATGATAGCTTTCCATATCAGGAATAATAATTTTAAGCATATAATCGAAGTTTCCGGAAACATAATTGCACTCTACAACTTCTGGTAGATTTAAAATTGATTGATTAAAACCTTCAGAAGTATCGTAAGTTTGTTTGGTCAACGTAACCTGACAATAAACAGTAAGATTATTACCTAGTTTTTTCTTATTTAAAATCGAAACATATTTCTCTATAACTCCTTCTTTTTCAAGACGTTTAACGCGATCATGAACAGGTGTTAAGGACAAATTAATTTTGTTTGCAATGTCTTTTAAAGTATAGTGAGCATCGACTTGCAAAAGACGTAAGATTTTTTTGTCAATTTCATCTAAAGCCATAACGAAAACGATTTAATTATTAAGCAAAATTCAGTCATTTTTTCTTTTTAGAACGATAAAATTACATTTAAAAAGAATATTTTTCTGTAAAATTACTAAATAAAATAATATTTTCTTATTTATAAATCATTTATCCATAATAAATTCTCTAGCTGTAGATTTGTAAAACAAATTTCGAAAAAACAAAAAAAATATAACAAATGATAATAGGTGTTCCAAAAGAAATCAAAAATAACGAAAACCGTGTAGCTTTAACACCTGCTGGTGTTTCAGAAATGAAAAAACACGGGCATGTTGTTTATGTACAAGCAACTGCAGGTTTAGGAAGTGGATTTAGTGATGATGAATATGCAAATGCAGGAGCTGTAGTTTTACCAACTATTGAGGAAGTATATGCGATAGCAGAAATGATTATTAAGGTAAAAGAACCAATTGCATCTGAATATCCATTAATCAAAAAAGATCAATTGCTTTTTACTTACTTTCACTTTGCATCATCAGAGCCATTAACTCATGCTATGCTTGAAAAAGGTGCAGTATGTTTGGCTTATGAAACAGTTGAAAAAACAGATCGTAGTTTACCATTACTGGTTCCAATGTCTGAAGTTGCAGGTCGTATGGCTATTCAGCAAGGAGCAAAATATCTTGAGAAACCATTAAAAGGAAGAGGAATTCTTTTAGGTGGTGTTCCAGGTGTACCGCCAGCTAAAGTATTGGTTTTAGGTGGAGGAATCGTGGGAACTCAGGCAGCAAAAATGGCTGCCGGTTTAGGTGCTCAGGTAACTATTATGGATTTAAGTTTACCACGTTTACGCCAACTTGACGATATCATGCCGGCAAACGTAAATACAGAAATGTCTAATCACTACAATATTACAAGAGCAATTAAAGATGCAGATTTAATTGTTGGAGCGGTTTTAATTCCAGGAGCAAAAGCACCTCACTTAATTACTCGTGACATGCTTAAATTAATGCGTCCAGGAACTGTCGTTGTAGACGTTGCAGTTGATCAAGGTGGATGTATTGAAACTTGTACTCCAACAACACACGAAAACCCAACTTTTATTATTGATGATATTGTTCACTACTGTGTAGCTAATATGCCAGGAGCTGTTCCTTATACATCAACTTTAGCTTTAACAAATGCTACATTGCCTTACGCGGTACAATTGGCAAACAAAGGATGGGAAAAAGCTTGTAACGAAAATGAAGAATTGAAAAAAGGATTAAACATTGCTAACGGAAAAATCCTTTACAGAGGAGTTGCTGAGGCATGGAATCTTCCTTTCAACGAAGAATTAGTGTTAGCAAACGCATAGTGCTAACATTAAAATAAGTGCTTACTAAACACTCAATTTTAAAAGGCTTTTCAATTTACGAAAAGCCTTTTTTATAGCTAAAAAAACCTGTCATTTTAAATGACAGGTTTCTTAATATATTATTTTTTCTCTTCTTTCTTTTCATCAAGAACTTCCTCCAATACTTTTGCTTCGGTTCCATTTGGGAAAGTAACTTTAATTTTCTGAGCTATTGTTGGTGCAATTTCAGTAATTGCTTTTTTATCATACGATTCACCTTTTTTGATGTGCCATCCGTAAAAAATAGCTGGTACATGCGTATCATAACTATATGGTGTTCCGTGAGAAGTTCCTGTCGTGGCATATTCAATATCACCAGGTTTATCTACTATAACTATATCGCCATTTTGCGTAACGTCATACCCTTTAGCAACAAAATTTAAGTAATAATCATTTCCTGAATTAGCTAAAATTTCTTCTTCTGTATAAACTCTTTTTACTTGTGGCTGAGTAATTAAAAAATCTTTAAAAGCTTGTTTTACTTTTAATAAGTCTAATTCTTTCTCTTTTATAATTTGTTTATTGAAATATAGATTGAAATTAGAATAATTTAAAATTAAATCTACACCGAATTTACTAACAGAGAAGTCTTGCAAACTCTTTCTAACATCTTTTGATGGATAATTATCCACATTATATTTATGATCTTTCAAATAAATAACATTCTCCGCTCCGGCATGATCAGCAGTCAAAAACAAAAGATAATTGCCTTTACCAACAGTCGTATCCAAATAAGTCAAAAAGTCTGCTATAGTTTGATCTAATCTTAAATAAGTATCCTGAAGTTCCATAGAACGAGGCCCAAGTAAATGACCTACGTAATCTGTAGAAGAAAAACTAACCGTTAAGAAGTCAGTAATATTATCTTTGCCTAATTCTTCTTTTTCAATTGCTTTTTTGGCGAATTCTGCTAATAAATCATTTCCATACGGAGTAGCTCTAATAATTCCGGCATCGTTTTTTTCATACATAGTTTTTAAATTGTATGGAAAAACTGGTGCTGCACTTCCGTATAATTTTCCTTCATAGGGATTATTATCCGGTAAACTTTCATTATAAGTTGCTACAGGTTTATACAAATCCCAGCCTTTGTCAATATAAGGCATGTAATGCTTCTCATTATTGAATTGAGTTACCCAATCTGGCAGTTTCTCACCATAAAAAGTACTGGAAATAAAAGAACCCGTTTTACTATACCAAAATGCCCAATTTGCGAAATGACCAGCAGGCAAAATTGCTCCACGATCTTTAAGGCTCATTCCAATAACTTTTCCGGCAAAATTAGTAGACATTCTAACTTCATCCGTAATAGTAGTACTTTGAAGATTTTTAGGAGACATTGCTCCTTCTTCAACTGTTCCGTCTCCAACTGTTTTTACCGCAGCATCATCGGTACAGTACATTTCTTTTCCTGTCGTTCTGCTAAACCATTCGTTACCAACAATTCCGTGTGTTGCTGGTGTCGTTCCAGTATAAATTGAAGCATGTCCCGGAGCCGTATAAGTAGGCATATAATTATAATGCATATTCTGAAATGTATATCCATTATTCATTAATTTCTTAAACCCATTTGGCGAGAAATCATCCGAAAACCTGTATAAATACTCCATTTTCATCTGATCGACTACAATACCTACAACTAATTTGGGACGCTGTTGAGCACTTAAATTTGAGATAACAAATACTGTCAACAATACAATGCTTTTTTTCATGTGTAATATAATTTGATGCAAAAATACAGATTAGCATTTAAAAAGAAGAGACGACTATAACTTAAAACCCAAAATTGATTTTTATTTAACAGAAAGAACATTATATATTGGCAAAAGAACACATCCAATCAAGCGTCTCACGCTGCGGCGGGCAGCACTGCCCTCTATATATCTTTCTGATAGAAGTTTTATTTTAGAAAGGAAACCTAGAAATCATAAAGTACCACTTCCTCTCTAACGCAGTTTAAGGTAAACTAGAAACATTGTTTTCAAAAGAAATTCCAACCCAAAATGCGATTTAACTACAAAGAACGCAAGGATTTAGGCAAAGCAATTAACACATAGTTTGCGATCTTAAAGCGACCAACGCAACATATCGATAAAAAAAAAATTACGTACTTTTGCGATAAAAAGCTTTTACGATAAAATGCGAAACGAAAATGCAATTTAACTACTAGGAACGCAAGGATTGACGCCAAGTTCGCAAGGGTTTAGACAAAGAAATTAACACGCAGCTTTGCATACTTAAAGACAACGCAAACACAACGAAAAAAAACTTTTGCGTGCTTTGCGATAAAATTCAGCACACCACGGGCTAAACCCCACAAAATGGTATAAAACAAAAAATCCTCATCAAATAAATGATGAGGATTCTTAAAAGAAAGGCGACGACATACTCTCCCACAATGATGCAGTACCATCTGCGCAGGCGGGCTTAACTACTCTGTTCGGGATGGGAAGAGGTGAGCCCCGCCGCAATAACCACCTTAAGGTCATTGTTGGCGGTTGTTGGTTTATGGTTGTTGGTGTTTCCATCAACTACCAACCTTCAACTGTCAACTGCAGCTTCGCTGCAAATATCTTAACATACTGAGATAAAGAAAAGTTTTTTGTATTTAGAAAGTTTCTTCCTCCCGATTGCTCGGGAGGAAAAGTTTGTACATAAGCTTACGGATTATTAGTACTACTCGACTATGACATTACTGCCTTTACATCTATAGCCTATCAACGTGGTCATCTTCCACGATCCTTAAAAGAAATCTCATCTTGTGGTGGGTTTCGCGCTTATATGCTTTCAGCGCTTATCCCTTCCAAACGTAGCTACTCTGCGGTGCCCCTGGCGGGACAACAGATACACTAGAGGTTTGTCCAATTCGGTCCTCTCGTACTAGAATCAGATCCACTCAAATTTCTAACGCCCACAGTAGATAGAGACCGAACTGTCTCACGACGTTCTGAACCCAGCTCGCGTGCCACTTTAATGGGCGAACAGCCCAACCCTTGGGACCTTCTCCAGCCCCAGGATGTGACGAGCCGACATCGAGGTGCCAAACCCCCCCGTCGATATGAGCTCTTGGGGGAGATCAGCCTGTTATCCCCGGCGTACCTTTTATCCTTTGAGCGATGGCCCTTCCATGCGGAACCACCGGATCACTATGCTCTACTTTCGTACCTGATCGACCTGTATGTCTCTCAGTCAAGCTCCCTTATGCCATTGCACTCTACGCACGGTTACCAAGCGTACTGAGGGAACCTTTAGAAGCCTCCGTTACTCTTTTGGAGGCGACCACCCCAGTCAAACTACCCACCAAGCAATGTCCCCCGCAAAACGGGGTTAGGCCTCAGATAAACAAAGGGTTGTATTTCAACAATGACTCCACAACGCCTGGCGACGCCGCTTCATAGTCTCCAACCTATCCTACACATCATTTATCCAAGGTCAATACTAAGCTATAGTAAAGGTGCACAGGGTCTTTTCGTCCCACTGCGGGTAAACGGCATCTTCACCGTTACTACAATTTCACCGAGCTCATGGCTGAGACAGTGTCCAGATCGTTACACCATTCGTGCAGGTCGGAACTTA
>JGI20283J13201_100115_pt1 | contig 29459 bp, 24 predicted proteins | sample Plalitdecfosmids_FD_13201 | JGI IMG/M metagenome (IMG submission 13201)
GTACAACGACACCTAGACCACATCTCGCTCGGGTTCGGTGACATCGCGTCGTTCCCGTTCCTGCAGCCGCCGGACTCCCGCGGTGTGAAGGACGGCCTGGACCTCCTCCGCGAACTCCGCGCCGTCGACACCGAGGGTGCGATCACGAAGACCGGCAAGCAGCTCACCCGCCTGCCCATCGACCCGCGGCTCGGTCGGATGGTGCTCGAGGCGAGCCGCCAGGGTGTGGGGCGCGAGGTCATCGCGATCGTCTCTGCGCTGAGCATCCAGGACCCCCGCGAGCGGCCGCTCGAGAAGCGTGCCCAGGCGGACCAGCTGCACAGTCGCTTCGCCGATCCGACGAGTGACTTCCTGACGCTGCTCGGCCTCTGGAACCACCTGGAGGACAAGCAGGACGAGCTGTCGTCGAGCGCGTTCCGCCGGATGTGCAAGGCGGAGTTCCTCAACCACCTGCGGATCCGCGAGTGGCAGGACCTGTACCGCCAGCTCTCCCGTGCGGCCAAGCAGGTCGGCATCCACGTCGGCACGGAACGCAAGGACGACCCCGACTCGGTGCACCGTGCGCTGCTCGCGGGCCTCCTCAGCCAGATCGGGCTCCGCGACCGTGAGAAGCGCGACTACCTCGGTCCGCGGAACACCCGGTTCGTGGTCTTCCCCGGCAGCGTCCTGGCGAAGAAGCAGCCGGACGCCGTGATGGCGGCTGAACTCGTCGAGACGAGCCGGCTGTTCGCCCGGACCGTCGGCCGCATCGACACCGCCTGGGTCGAGCCGCTGGCCGGTGACCTGCTCAAGCGCACCTACGGTGAACCGCACTGGGAGAAGAAGCAGGGCGCCGTCGTCGCCTTCGAACGCGTGACCCTGTTCGGTGTCCCGATCGTGCAGCGCCGACGCGTGCAGTACAACCGGATCGACCCGGTGCACTCCCGCGAGCTGTTCATCCGGCATGCCCTGGTCGAGGGTGAATGGGAGTCACAGCAGGCGTTCGACCGGGCGAACCGGAAGCTCCGCCGTGAACTCGAACAGCTCGAGGAGCGCACGCGACGGCGCGACATCCTGCTCGACGACGAGACCGTGGTCGAGTTCTACGACGCGCGCATCCCGGCTGAGATCGCGACCACCCGCGACTTCGAGGGCTGGTGGCGACGGACCCGGCGGGACCAGCCGGACCTCCTCACCATGCGCCGCGAGGACCTGCTCGACGAGTCCGCCGCCTCCGCCGCAGAGGACGACGACGAGTACCCGACCCAGTGGCGGAGCGGCGACCAGCGTCTCGCCGTCCGGTACCGCTTCGAGCCGGGTGCCGAGGACGACGGCGTCAGCGTGCAGGTGCCGCTCGCCGTCCTGCCCCGGATGCGCGAGGAGGGCTTCGACTGGCAGGTGCGCGGCCTCCGCAAGGAGCTCGTCACCGCCCTGATCAAGGCGCTGCCGAAGCAGATCCGGAAGAACGTCGTCCCCGCGGCGGACTGGGCCGAGAAGATCGTCACCGAGCTGCCCGACGACGCCCCGACGACACCGACCGAGTCCTTCCGCGCGACCCTTGCGAAGACGATCCAGCGGCTCGTGCACGTGCCGGTCTCGGAGTCCGATTTCGACATGTCCCGGGTGCCGTCGCACCTGCTGCCGACCTACTCGGTCGTCGACGAACGCGGCCGCCGGGTCGAGGCCGGCAAGGACCTGTCCGCCCTGCAGACGAAGCTCAAGGACCGGACCCAGCAGAGCGTCGCCGCAGCCACGCAACGGTCGGGAGGCTCGTCCCGCGTCGCCGACGCCGGCTCCGGACGCCGCATCGAACGGTCCGGCCTCAGCGCCTGGCCGGACCAGGACCTCCCCGAGGTCCTGGACACGAAGCAGGCCGGCGGTGTCATCCGCGCGTACCCGGCCCTGGTCGAGGAGGGCTCCGGCCCGAAGGCGACGGTCGGCGTGCAACTCCTCGCGACACCGGGCGACCGCGTCGTCCAGATGCCCGCCGGGGTCCGGCGCCTCGTGATGCTCGCCGTGCCCTCCCCCGTGTCGTACATCCAGCAGCACCTCACCGCGCCGGAGAAGCTCGCCCTGGCCACGAGCCCCTACCCGTCGACGAACGCGCTGTTCGACGACGTCCTGGCCGCCGTGGTCGATGCCGGGATCCGCCGGACCCACCCCGACGGGTTGGTCTTCACCCGGGCGGCGTTCGACCAGGTGCGCGACACCGTCTCGGCGACGGTGGTGGACACGATGTTCACCGCCGTGTCCGAGGTCGCCGCCGTCCTGACCGCGCAGCGGAACGCCGAACGCGCCGTGAAGCAGTCGACGAACATGTCGTTGCTGCCGGCGCTGTCGGACATGCGGCAGCAGATGGATCGGCTGGTGTTCCCCGGGTTCGTCTCGGTGGCCGGACTCGACCGCCTGCGGCGCATCCGGGTGTACCTGCAGGGCATCGAGGCCCGTGTGACGAAGCTCCTGCAGAACCCGGGGCGCGACGCCTCGTGGATGCGCGAGGTCACCGGCGCGACCGAGCGCTACGCCGAAGCCGGTGGGGCGTTCCCGCCGTCGGTCGGCTCGCACCCGGAACTCGTGCACGCCCGGTGGATGCTCGAGGAGTTCCGCCTCAGCCTGTTCGCGCAGGAGCTCGGCACGGCCGAGACGGTCTCGCTGCAGCGGATCACGAAGGCGCTCACCACGGCTTCCCGCTGACGTCGCGGGACGTCCGGGCGCACACGGACTACGGTGACCGCCATGATCGGCACACTCGACGTCGTCGTCCTGGACTGCCCGGACACCCGCGCCCTCGCCCGCTTCTACGCCGAACTCCTCGGCGGGGAGATCGTCGCCTTCGACGAGGACTGGGCCGAGGTGGTCCTGCCCGTCGCCGGGCACCGACCGTTGCTCGCCCTCCAGCGGGTCGACGGCTACCGGGCTCCGGAGTGGCCCGGACAGGACGTGCCGCAACAGATCCACCTCGACGTCAAGGTCGACGACCTGGACGTCGGTGAACAGGCCGTGGTGGCGATCGGTGCACGGGCGACCGGCGAGGGCACCGACACCTTCCGGGTCTACCTGGACCCGGCAGGGCACCCGTTCTGCCTGGTGCGGCCCCAGGACTGACGGACTCCGTTCAGTCCGTCGGTCCGTCCGCGACGGCGTCGGTGGTCGGTTCGACCGCCAGCCCCTCGATGACCTCGACCCGAGGCAGTTCGGCGAGCGCCGCACCCGGCAGGAACAGCTTCGCCCCACGGACACCCGCGCCGATGACGACCTCGGGAGCCTCGAGCACCCGGGAGTCGACGTACACGGACCAGTCGGCGGGCAACCCGATCGGGGTGATCCCGCCGTACTCCATCCGGGTCCGTTGCACGGCGTCGTCCATCGGCGCGAAGCTGACCTTCCGGGCACCGAGCAGCCCCTTCACGGTCCGGTTGACGTCGAGCTTCGTGGACGCGAGCACCACACACGCCGCGTACGTGACGGTGTCGCCGCGCTTGCCCGCGACGACGATGCAGTTCGCACCACCCGACACCGGGAAGCCGTACGCCTCGGAGAACGCCGCCGTGTCCGCCAGGTCCGGGTCGATCGGTGACGCCTCGATCTGTTGCAGTACGGCGGAGGGCAAGGCGACCAGGGCCTCGGCGACCGGGATGGCGATGGAGCCGGTGGCGAGCAGGACGGGCATGCGGTTCAACGTCGGCATCGCTCCACCCTAGGGACGCACGCCACGACGACGTGTCAGCCGACCCGCCCCCGAGCACACGACCCGATGCCCTGGACGGATGCGTCTGCGGCTGCCCGATACCCTCGCGGTATGGGGGAAGAACCACAGGGTCGACGACGGAACCGGCTGCGCGTGCTGCGGGACGTGCTCATCGCGGCGCCGCCGTCGATCGAGACGGTCCTCGTCATCGCCGGCTTCGTGGCCTCGATCGATGCGCCGTACGAGAGCGAGCGGGCATGGGCCCTCTGGGTCTGGCCGCTGTCGGCGACGCTCGTGACCTTCCCGCTCGCCCTGGTCGCGGTGGTCCTCGCGGCCGGACTCCGGACGCTGCCCGCACGGACTGCCGCCATCTGGCTCGCGGGGATCTCCGCGGCGATCGGGGTCCTCCCGTTCATCGCCGCGGCGGGGATCGCCCTGCGCACCGTCTGACGCCCGCCCAGCGCAGCGCCCGCCGCCCGCCGCCCGCCGCCCAGCGCCCAGCGTTCAGCACCCGCCGTTCAGCGCCCGCCGTTCAGCGCCCGCCGTTCAGCGCGAGCCGACCACTCGCCGCCGGTCGCGCGCGGACGCCCAGAGCTGCACGGCCAGCCCGAGCGCGATGAACCCGGCCATCATCCCGCCCATCGCCGTCGCGGTCCCACCGAGTGCTCCGGCGAGCGGCGTCGCCAGCCCACCGAGCCCGAAGGTCAACCCGCCGGCGAGTGCCGAGGCCGTGCCGGGGTGTCGGTGTCCGAGCGCCTGCGTCAGCGTGATCGACCCGGGGATCACCCACCCCCACGCGGCGGTGACGAGTGCGAGCGCCGGCCAGACCACGGCCGCTCCGGCACCACTGACCGCGCCGAGGAGGACGAGCACCGACCCGACGGTGCCGACCGTGAGGCCGATCGTGTAGAGCCGGTCCTCGGCGATGCGGCCGACGAGCTGACGGAACACCAGGGTCGACACGATCATGCACGACGCGTTCGAGGCGAACACGAGCGTGTAGAGCCCCTCGCCGAACCCGTACTGCTGCTGGAACACGAACGACGACGTGGCGATGTACGAGAAGAACCCGATGGTGGCCGCACACCCGGTGACGAGGTACCAGCGGAACCGCGGGATGCGCAGCAGCTCCCACATCCGACCGAGCACGGCACGGGGTGAGCGGCCGCCGGGCGTGGGTTCGACGAGGGTCTCCGGCAGCAGTCGTGCGGCGGCGATCGTGAGGACGGCGCCGAGGACCGCGAGCACGACGAACGCGCCACGCCAGGTCGAGAACGACAGCACGACGCCGCCGGCGAGCGGTGCGACGACCGGCCCGACCGAGTTCACGACCGCGAGCGTCGAGTACAGCCGGCTGCGCTGCGTGCCGGTGGCGGCATCGCCGACCATCGCCCGCCCGGCGACCGCACCGGCGGCGCCGCCGAGTCCCTGGACGACCCGGGCCGCGACCAGGGTCACGATGTCCGGGGCGATCGCGCAGACCAGCCCGGCGACCGCGAAGAGGGCCGTCCCGACGAGCAGGATCCGGCGTCGTCCGACGCCGTCGCTGATCGGTCCGACGACGAGCTGTCCCACGGCGAAGGCGACGAGGAACGCGGTGAGACTGAGCTGGACGGCGGCGGTGGAGACGTCGAGGTCGCGGGCGATGGCCGGCAGCCCGGGGATGTACATGTCGGTCGCGAAGGGCGACACCCCGACGATCAGGCTGAGGGTCAGCAGCGGACCCCGGCGCCCGGTCCAGGACGTGCGGGCCGGTTCGGCAGCGCTGCTCATCGTCGCCACCCTAGCCCGCTCGTCCGCCCGGGCCGGGCAGCGTGGGTCGGTCCGCGCCCAGCGACAGGACTCGCGTCCGCCGCCCCGCGGCACGTCGCCGAGCACGAAGCACACCAGCAGCCGCACCCGCTCCCGCATCCGAACTCGCATCCGAACTCGCATCCGCGCGACCCCACGACGGACGGGAGGCCCGTGACCAGCTGGTCACGGGCCTCCCGTCCGACGGCGCCGCGCTCCCCCGCGGCGGCCGTCACCGGCCGATTCCCCGTCAGCCGAGGACCTCCCACGTGACGAGTCGCGCGTCGCGGGTGCTGACCTCGTGCACGGGTCCCTCGACCGCGAGGAGCGCCCGCGGTGTCGCGGTGCCGGGCAGGACCCGGGCCGCGGTGGCGCGCTCGTTGACGATGACGCCACCGGTCGCGGTGTCGGCGTCCGCCACCGAGGCCGAGGCCGCCGCGTGCGAGCCGACCCAGACCTCGACGTCGCCGGGTTCCACGATCCGGACCATCCGCCGGTCGCTGAACGCCAGGCGGGTGGTGGGGACGGTGAAGGCGAGCCGCACGGACGCGCCGGCGTCGAGTTCGACGCGGGCGTAGCCGAGCAGTTGCACGACCGGACGGGTGACCGATCCGGCGACGTCGTGCCCGAAGAGCTCGACGACGTGTGCGCCGGCGACCGTGCCGGTGTTCGTGACGGTGACGCTCGCCGTGAAGGCCGAGCCGGCCTGCACGGAGTCGTCGACGACCAGGTCCGCGTACCCGAACGACGCGTACGACAGGCCGAAGCCGAACGGCCGGACCGGCGTGGAGTCGGTCGCGGTGACGTCCGACGGTCCGCCGAGGGCCGGGTGCAGGTACGAGTACGGCTGCGCACCGGCGGACCGGGGCAGCGACACCGGCAGGCGACCGGAGGGGTTGACCCGCCCGGTGACCACGTCGGCGATCGCGAGACCGCCACCCTCTCCGGGGAAGAACGCCTGCAGGACGGCGGCTGGCCGCGGCCCCTCGCCGTCGAGCGCCCAGCTGATCGCGTACGGCCGGCCGGTGAGGAGCACCAGGACGACCGGCGTGCCGGTGGCGACCACGGCCTCCACCAGGTCACGCTGCACGCCGGGCAGGTCGAGTGACTCGGAGTCGTTGCCCTCACCGACGGTGCCGCGTCCGAAGAGGCCGGCCTGGTCGCCGACGACCACGATGGCGAGTTCGGCGTCCGTGGCGGCGGCGACGGCCGCCGCGATGCCGCTGCGGTCCTCCCCCTCGACCGCACAGCCCTCGACGACGTCGACCGACGCGGCGCCGAACGCGACGGTGAGCGCCTCGGCGACCGTCGGGATGTCGAACCCGAGCGGCAGTCCGGGGTGGCCGGCCAGGACGTGGTTCGCGAACGAGTAGCAGCCCTGCAGCGCCTCGGCGCGGTCCGCGTTCGGGCCGATGACGGCAACGGAGCCGGGGGTCTGCCGGACGGGCAGGACGCCGTCGTTGCCGAGCAGCACGATCGACTCCTCGGCGAGACGCCGGGCGAGTGCCTGGTGTCGCGGTGAGTCGAGGTCGACGCCCGTGGGCGGTTCGTCCTCGTAGGCCTCCGGGTCGAGCAGGCCGAGGGCCTCCTTCTGCGCGAGGGCACGGAGGACGGCACGGTCGACGTACGCCTCGTCGAGCCGGCCGGACCGGACGCGCTCCAGCAGGGGCTGCAGGTACGCGTCCCCGGTGGGCAGCTCGATGTCGATGCCGGCCTCGAGGGCGAGCGCTGCCGCCTCCCCACGGTCGGCGGCGACGGCGTGCATCACCTCGAGGAAGGCGATCGCGAAGTAGTCCGCGACCACGGTGCCGTCGAAGCCGAGCTGCTCGCGCAGCACGCCGGTCAGGTACTCGGGGTTCGCGGCCATCGGGACGCCGTCGGTCTCGGTGTACGAGTTCATCACCGAGCGCGCGCCGCCGTCGAGCAGTGCCATCTCGAACGGCGGCAGGAACACGTCGCGGATCTCGCGTGGCCCGGCGGAGACGGGCGCGTGGTTGCGTCCGGCGCGGGACGCCGAGTAGCCGAGGAAGTGCTTCAGCGTGGCGTGCACGCCGGCGTCCTGCAGACCCCGGACGTACGCGGTGCCGATGGTGCCGACCAGGTACGGGTCCTCTCCGATGCACTCGTCGACGCGGCCCCAGCGGGGGTCGCGGACGACGTCGAGCACCGGAGCGAGGCCCTGGTGGATGCCGAGTTCGCGCATCGAGTCGCCGATGGCGCGGCCGACCTGCTCGACGAGGTCGGGGTCGAACGAGGCGCCCCACGCGAGCGGGGTCGGGAAGGTCGCGGCCTTCCACGCGGCCAGACCGGTGAGGCACTCCTCGTGCACGAGCGCGGGGATGCCGAGCCGCGTCTCCCGCTTGAGGCGCCGCTGCTCCTGCCAGAGCCACGCGGCCCGCTCCTCGGCGTCCACCGGTCGGGTGCCGTAGACGCGGGTGTAGTGCCCGATGCCGTCGCGGGTCACTTCCGGCAGGGTCGCCTGGGCGTCCTGCCCGGCCGCCATCTCGCCCTGCATGGGCGCGACGACGCCGTTCTGGTCGAGCCAGTAGCCGACGATCTGCGCCGCCTTCTCCTCGAGCGTCATCCGGGCGAGCAGGTCGCGGACGCGGTCGCTCACCTCGGGGACGGCCGGGAGGCCCGGGGTCGGGTCCGACAGTTCGGTGCGGACGTGCTCGGTGCGGGCGGGGTCGACCGCCTGCCGCGGGTCGTTGGTGATCGTCATCCCTTGACCGCCCCGGTGAGGCCGCCGACGATCCGGCGCTGGAAGATCGTGAAGAAGATCAACGCGGGGATCATCGACATGGACGTGAACGCGAGCACCTTCGCCGTGTCGACGGAGTACTGCGACGAGAACGCCTGCACACCGAGCGGCAGCGTGTAGCTGCCCTCGTTGTTGAGGATGAACAGCGGCAGGATGTAGCTGTTCCAGCTGGCGATGAACGCCAGGATCCCGACGGTGACGACACCCGGCAGGGACAGCGGAACGATCATCCGGAAGAAGAACCCGAGGCGGCTGGCACCGTCGATGGAGGCGGCCTCCTCGAGCTCGTCGGGGATCGCCCGGAGGAACGGCACCATGATGATGACGGTCGTCGGCAGGGCGAACGCGATCTGCGGCAGGATCACGCCGGCCAGGCTGTTCGTCAGACCGAGGTCCTTGATGAGCAGGTACAGCGGGGTGATCGCGACGGTGATCGGGAACATCAGGCCGGCGGCGAACAGCGCGTACAGGGCACCGCGGCCGGCGAACCGGTAGCGGGCCAGGATGTAGCTGACCATCAGGCCGAGCACGACGACGCCGACGGTCGTGGCGATCGCGCTGATCGCCGAGTTGCCGAGCTCCCGCCAGAAGATCGAACTGCTGAGGACCGAGCCGTAGTTGCCGAGCTCGAACGGTGCCGGCAGGCCGGCGGGGCTCGTGGTGATCTGCGAGTTCGTCCGAAAGCCGCCCAGGACGATGTACAGCACCGGGGCCAGGTTCGCGGCGACGAACAGGATCGCCACGACGTAGGTGAGCGGGTTGGCGCGACCGATGGCCGCACTCGACCGGCGCTCGCTCGTCGCTCGACGCCCGGGGGCGACGATGCTCGTGGTGGCCATCACTTCTTCCCTTCGGTGATCGCGCCCGCGGTGTCACGGCGGAGCACGAATCGTTGGTAGATGAGCGCGACGGCCAGGGAGATGATGAACATCACGACGGCGACGGCGCTGCCGAAGCCGTAGTTCCCGGAGTTGCGGCCGTTGCCCACCATGTAGGTCGCCATCGTCGAGGTGCCCGCGGTCGAGGCGATGTACTGCCCCCAGATGATGTAGACGAGGTCGAACAGCTGGAGCGACCCGATGATCGACAGGAACGCCCAGATGCGGATGGTCGGGCCGAGCAGCGGGAGCGTGATGCGCCGCTGGATCTGCCAGTAGCCGGCACCGTCGATCGCGGCGGCCTCGAAGAGCTCCTCGGGGATGCTCTGCAGGCCGGCGAGGAACAGGATCACCGCGAAGCCGATGTACTTCCACGAGATGATCAGCAGCAGCGTCCAGATCGCGATGTCCGGGTTGGACAGCCAGTCGGCGCGCAGACCGCCCAGGCCGATGCCCTGGAGCATGTCGTTGACCGCGCCGTTCGACTGCAGCAGCAGACTCCAGCCGGTGCCGACGATGACCTCGGAGATCACGTACGGCACGAAGACCAGGACGCGGATGAGTCCGCGGCCGTGCATCTTCTGGTTGAGCAGCAGCGCGAGGACGATCGCGATCGGGCCCTGCAGCACCAGCGACAGGACGACGATGAAGCCGTTGTGCATGAGGACCGAGCGGAAGGCCTGGTCCTGGAAGATGATGACGTAGTTCTGCAGGCCGACGAAGTCGGTGGGCGGGCCGTAGCCCTGCCACTTGAAGAACCCGTAGTAGGCGGCCATGCCGACGGGCAGGATCACGAACGTGACGAAGACGATCACGGCGGGTCCGGCGAGGACGGCGATCTCGGCACGCTTCCGCCAGTCCGCGATCCGCTTGGCGGGCCGACGCCCGGCGGGGCGCGGTGCGTCGGACGCACCGCTCCCCGCCGTCGTGGACCCCGAGGCGCGGTCCGACCCGGTGGTCGGGTTCGTGCCGAGCGAGGTGTCGAGGGTCATGGTCAGCCCTTGGCCGCAGCCTGGTTGGTGGTGGTCACGATGTCCTTGGCGGTGCCCTTGTCCGCGAGGACGTCGACGACGCTGGTGTTCAGCGCGTTGCCGACGTTCTGGCCGTAGAGGGTGTCCAGGTACTGCGACACGAAGGGGGCGTCCTTGTACGCGGCGAGTGCCGTCTTCAGGTACGACTCCGACACGACGGACTGCGCGTCCTGGTTGACGGGGATCGCCTGGAAGGCCTTGTAGTAGCCCTCCTGGTTGTCCTTCTGCACGATGAAGTTGAGGAAGTCGGTGCAGGCCTTCTTCGGGGCCTTCGCGGTGCAGGAGTACCCGTCGACGCCACCCATCATCGACTTGGCGTCACCCTTGCCGCCGGAGACGGCCGGGAACGGGAACCAGCCGAGGTCCGGCAGCGGCTTGGCGTCCGGGGTCAGGGACGAGATCACGCCCGGGTCCCACGCACCCATGAGTTCCATGGCCGCCTTGTGGTTGGCGAGGAGACCGGCGGAGCTGCCGGCGCCCTGCTGTGCGGCGGTGGTGAGGAAGCCCTGGTTGAACGGCTTGGTGTCGACGAAGGACTCGAGGTCCTTGCCGGCCTTGGTCCAGCAAGCGTTGTCGAACTTCAGCGAGTCCGCGGCACCGGTCAGGGTCTTCTCGCTGCAGGCGCGGAGGGCGAAGTTGTAGTACCAGTGCGCGGCGGGCCAGGCGTCCTTGGCCCCGACGGCGACGGGGTCGACACCGGAGTCCTTGAGCTTGCTGATGTCGTCGTTCAGCTCGTCCATCGTGGTGGGGGTGCCGTCGATGCCGGCCTTCTCGAAGAGGTCCTTCGAGTACCAGACGCCCTCGGGGAGCACGGCGACGGGCATCGCGTAGGTGCCGTCCTTCGCGTCGTAGCCGGAGAACGTGCCGGCGCTGATCGACTTCTTCGCGTCGGCGCTGATCGAGTCCTTGATGTCGAGCAGCTGCCCGGCGTTGATCATGGCGTTGAGCTTGCCGCCGCCGCGCTGCAGGAACACGTCGGGGCCGTCACCGGAGTTGAGCGCGGTCTGGAGCTTGCCGTCCAGGTCCTCGTTCTGGATCGCCTGGATCTTGATCGTGACGTTCGGGTTCTTCGCCTCGAACGCCTTGACCGTGTCGTCCCAGTAGGCCTTGCCCGGTCCGGTCGTGGAGTTGTGCCAGAAGGTCATCGTGACCTTGCCGTTGCCGTCGTCGGCGGCTCCGCCGCTCGAGCAGCCCGTGGCGAGCAGTGCGGTGCCGGCTGCGATGGCGATGGCCGCCGCGAACCTGTTCTTCCTCGTCATTGTGGAGTCCCTCGGTAGTCGTCGTTGACATGCGACCGCGAAGCCGCATGGAGAGCATGCCTGGCGCTCATTCGGCTTGTCAATCGATTTCGATAACGATTTCTATCCGGTGCGCCACGCGGCGCGGAGTTGTCACGCCAGCACGGATCGGGGGTCCGGGACGAGTACGGTGTCGTCGTGGATGCCATCGCCCGTCCTGCTCCCCTGCCGGGGCGGACCACCATCAGCGATGTCGCGCGAGCCGCCGGTGTCTCCGTCCCGACCGTGTCGAAGGTCATCAACGGACGCGACGGTGTCGCCGCCGCCACGTCGCAGCGGGTGATGGCCGTGATCGAGTCCCTCGGGTACGAGAGCTCCCTCGTCGCGCGCAGTCTCCGACGCAGCCGCACCGACGTGATCGGCATCCTGGTCACCGAGTTCGAGCCGTTCTCCACCGAGCTCCTGAAGGGCATCTCGTCCGCCGCCGACGGCACCGGGTACGAGCTGCTCGCCTACGCCGGACTCGTCAGCGGCGAGGCTCGTCCCGGCTGGGAGCGCCGTTCCCTGTCCCGCCTGGCCGGCACCCTCATCGACGGCGCGATCGTCGTCACCCCCACGACCCTGATGGCGAGCACCCCGATCCCCGTCGTCTCGATCGACCCGCACACGGGGCCGGAGGGTCACGCGGCGATCGACTCGGACAACGTCGGTGGCGCCCGGGCCGCCACCGAACACCTGATCGCACTCGGACACCGGCGGATCGCACACATCCGCGGCCGTGCCGACCTGGCCTCGGCCGAGCTCCGCGAGATCGGGTACCGCCAGTCCCTCGAGGCCGCGGGCATCCCCTTCGACCCCGACCTGGTGAGGGTCGGCGACTACCAGTCCGCCGCCACCGCCGAGGTCGCCCGCGAACTGCTCTCCCGCCACGACCGGCCGACCGCGGTGTTCGCGGCGAACGACAGCTCGGCCATCGGGGTGCTGCAGGTCGCCGGCGAACTCGGGCTCCGCGTGCCGCAGGACCTCTCCGTCGTGGGCTTCGACGACGTCCCCCAGGCCGCGAACGCCACTCCCCCGCTGACCACGGTCGCGCAGCCGCTGCACGACCTCGGCGCCGAGGCACTGCGCATGCTGCTCGAGCTGCTCGGCGGTCGCGACGTGCCGGCGCACGTGCAGCTGCCGGCGTCGCTCGTGGTCCGCGCGAGCACGGCCCCGCCCCCACCCGGTTCCTGAGGCCCCGGGGACGCCGGCGTCCCCGCGGGCGCGCCGCGGACGCACGGAGACGCAGCCGGATAGCGAGGCGTCTCGCCCACTCGGCGGCGCCGTGCGCACTCGGCGGCGCCCTGCGACGACGCGCGCGTCCGACGGGAGGCACGGTGCCAGCCCGCCCCGCGCCTCCCGTCCGCCCCGCGAGACGCCGGCGTCTCCGCGGAGCGCCGCCAACCCACCGAGACGCCGCCGGAATCCGCGGCGTCTCGCGCAGCCCGCGGCGTCTCGCCCACTCGGCGGCGCCGTGCGACGACGCGCGCGTCCGACGGGAGACGCGGTACCAGCCCGCCCCGCGCCTCCCGTCCGGCCCCGCGAGACGCCGGCGTCTCCGCGGCGCGCCGCGGACGCACCGAGACGCCGCCGGAATCCGCGGCGTCTCGCGCAGCCCGCGGCGTCTCGCGTAGCCCGCGGCGTCTCGCGTAGCCCGCGGCGTCTCGCGTAGCCCGCGGCGTCTCGCCCACTCGGCGGCGCCGAGCGACGACGCGTGCGTCCGACGGGAGGCGCGGTACCAGCCCGCCGCGCACCTCCCGTCCGCCCCGCGAGACGCCGGCGTCTCCGCGGAGCGCCGCGGACGCGACGAGACGCCGCCGACATCCGCGGCGTCTCGGCGGTCTGGTGGCGCCCTGGGAAGACGCGCGCGTCCGGAAGGAGGCGCGGCGCCAGCCCGCCCCGCACCTCCCGTCCGCCCCGCCCGACGCCGGCGTCTCCGCGGAGCGCCGCGGACGCACCGAGACGCCGCCGACATCGGCGGCGTCTCGCACACGCCACGGCGCCGTACGGAGACGCGCGCGTCCGCCGCACCGCCCTGCGGCCGACCCCTCGCGCACCGGACCCACACCTGATAAGTTCCCGCTCACAACAAATACGGGAGGCCGTCGATGGAGACGCACCAGGACACAGCACACCGGATCGGCGAAGCCCTCGTCACCGTGACCGACGCGCACGGCCTGCCCCTGGCGGGCGCCGAGGTCGTCGTGGAACAGCGGCGTCACGAGTTCGGGTTCGGCAACATCGGGTTCGACTTCATCGGCCTCGCGAACGGCGACCAGCCCGACGTCGAGCCCGCCGTCGAGCCCGACGTCGAGCCCGGCGCGGACCGCACCCAGCCGAGCATCGACCCCGACGGCACGGGCATCGGCACGCCGGAGCTCGCCGACCTCTGGCTCGACGTGTTCAACACCGCGACGCTGCCGTTCTACTGGGGCCGCTTCGAGCCCGAGCGCGGACGCCCCGACACCGAACGGCTGCAGCGGACGGCCGCCTGGTTCCGCGAGCGTGGGGTCGCGACCAAGGGCCACCCGCTGGTCTGGCACACCGTGCAACCGGACTGGCTGCTCGGGCTGGACGTCGACGAGGTGGAGCGGCTGCAGCGGGAGCGGATCCGCCGCGAGGTGCGGGACTTCGCCGGCCTGGTGGACACCTGGGACGCGATCAACGAGGTCGTGATCATGCCGCACTTCGCGAACGGCGACAACGGCATCACGCCCCTCGCCCTGGCCCGCGGTCGGCTCGCCATGATCCGGATGGCCGTCGACGAGGCTCGCGCCACGAACCCCTCCGTCACGCTGCTGCTCAACGACTTCGACCTGTCGGACGCGTACGAGTGCCTGATCGAGGGCGTCCTGGAGGCCGGCATCGGCATCGACGCCATCGGCCTGCAGACCCACATGCACCAGGGCTACTGGGGCGAGGAGACCGTGCTCGCGATGGTCGAGCGGTTCGCCCGCTACGGCCGGCCGCTGCACCTGACCGAGACCTCGCTCGTCTCCGGCGACCTGATGCCGGCGCACATCGTCGACCTCAACGACCACCAGGTGGACTCCTGGCCCTCGACGCCCGAGGGCGAAGCGCGCCAGGCCGACGAACTGGAACGGCACTACCGCAGCCTGGTCGGGCACTCCGCGGTCGAGGCGATCACCTACTGGGGCATCACCGACCGGGGCGCCTGGCTGAACGCACCGATCGGCCTGGTCCGGGCGGACGGCACACCGAAACCGGCCTACGACGCCCTCCGTCGTCTCGTGAAGGACGAGTGGTGGACGGGGCCGACGACCCTCCGCACGGACGACTCCGGACACGCCCGGTTCCGCGGGTTCCGGGGCGAGTACGCCGTGCGCGTCGGCAGCGCTGAGCACACCGTCACGATCGGTCGGGACGTGCCGACAGAGGTCCGGCTGACGACGCACTGACGGCTCGCGGTGCGGACGCACCGGCCGTCGGACGGGAGGCGCGCCACCGGTCGCGACGCGCCTCCTGTCCGTCACGGGGCCGGGTCCGTGGCCGGGTCCGGGGGCGGGTCCGGGTCCGGGTCCGACGGCCACGAGTGCCGGTCGTGTCACGGGATGGTGGTGAGGGGGAAAACTCACCCAAACCAGTTCGCGGGTGGCCCCGAACAACTGTCACAAGCCGGGAAACACCCGCAGCGCTCACCAGCAGCTCACCGCTGGTTCTCCACCCCTGCAGCGGGGTGTGTTCGGCGCGCAGTACACAACCGCGCCGAGCGCGTTCAAGCAAAGGACCGAAGACATGCGCAAGTCCCTGAAGACCTCGATCACCCTCGCCACCACCGGAGCCCTCGTCCTCGGCGGCGCCGCGTTCGGTGTGTCGGCCGCGAACGCGTCGACCCCGACCGTGCACACCGTCTCCTCCAGCTCCGCATCGAAGATCCCCGCACCGGTCGCCTCGGTCCCCGAGGTCCTCGGCGGCGACACCTCCGTCGCCCTCGACAAGGGCTTCACCGACGCCCTGACCTCCCTGAAGCTCACCCCGGGTGTCTCCGGCAACGGCAAGCTCGCCGACGGCGCCGTGTCGTTCCCGATCACCTCCGGCTCGGTCACGTACTGGAGCCCGGACGGCAAGTACCGCCCCTACGTGCAGGGCCTGCTGAACCACGACGACTCCGGCCTCACCCTCCAGGCCGGCGACACCACCGTCACCCTCGAGAACTTCGTCGTCAACCCCGGCTCCTCCAAGCTCTACGGCGACGTCCTCGTCAACGGCAAGGTCGCCGCCCCGAACGCGTACCTGTTCTCCCTCCACGGCGGCTCGCTCAAGCCCCTCCAGCTCGAGGGCGACAACGCGATCCTGACCGGCACCACCGTCCACGTCTCCGACGACGCCGCGAAGCTGCTCAACGACACCTTCAAGACCGACGCCGTCACGGGCGGCCTCCTCGTCGGCACCGCCACCATCACCGCCCAGATCAAGTAAGCACAGATCAAGCAACACCCTGATCTGACGCACCACGACAACGCCGCCCCGGCACCACCGGGGCGGCGTTCTCGCGTCCCCGGACGGCCGTTCCCGTTCTGGGGGTCCCGGTCGGAGGGCCGTCGCCGCTACCGTGAGCGACCGGTCTTCTCAGGAGGGTGGTGGTCGGGATGACGGCACCGACAGTGGTCCCGCCCAGCGACGCTGCCGTCGCTGCCGCACTCGTCGCCCGTGACGAGGACGCCTTCGACGGTCTGTACCGCCGGCTCGCACCCGGGCTGCGGACCTTCACGAGGAGCATCATCCGCGATGTCGACCTCGCCGAGGACGTCACACAGGATGCCTTCATCGAGCTCTGGGAGCGCCCGGAACGCTTCGATCCGGCCAGGGCGACACTGCTGTCCTGGCTCCGCACGATCGCGCATCGGCGGGCCATCGACCGGATCCGGTCGCGTGAGTCCTCCCGGGCTCGTGATCTCCGCATCGGGAGCCGCGAGCACGGGGACGTCGACGCCGGCACGGACGCCGTCGACACGGTCCTCATGCGCCCGCTGTTGCGGCACGCCCTCGCCGCGCTCAGCGAGAAGCAACGCGAAGCCGTCGTCCTGCGCTACCTCCACGAACTCTCCGGCACCGAACTCGCTGCGCACCTCGGTGTGAACGTCGGGACGGCGAAGACCCGGACGCGTGACGGCCTCCTCGCGCTCCACGCGATCCTGCTGCCACGCGCGGCGTAGCCCGGTTGCGACCCGCGCGCTACGGTGCTGTCATGCGCGCCACTGTTCGGGACGTGGCCGCCCTCGCGGGGGTGTCCCCGAAGACCGTCTCCAACGTCGTCAACGGCGGGGTCGTCGTACGCCCGGAGACCCGCGCCCGGGTCGAGGCGGCCGTCGTCGAACTCGGGTACGTCCCGAACCTGTCCGCGCGCGGGCTGCGGAACGGACGGACCGGAGCGATCGCGGTGACGCTGCCGGAGCTCGCGAGTGCGTACTCCGCCGACCTCGCACGGTGGTTCGTGGTCCTGGCGCACGACCGGGGCCTGGTCGTGCAACTCGAGCAGACCGCGACCGACCCCGAGCGCGAACGGGACCTGGTCTCACGGGCGCGGGCGCACCTGGTCGACGGGCTCGTCCTCAACCCGGTGTCGCTCGACGCGAGCACCCTCGCGAACACCGTCGGCCTGCCGCCGACCGTCGTGATCGGCGAGGTCGAACCGGAGCACGTCGACCAGGTCCACGTCGACAGCCGGGCGGCGGCACGCGAGGTCACGACGATGCTCCTCGCCCGCGGACACCGTCGGATCGCGATCGTCGGTGCAGTTCGGGGCGATGCCGTCACGGCCACCGCACGGCAGCGGCAGCGCGGGCACGAGGACGCGCTGGCCGCGTACCAGGTCCCCGCCGACCCGACACTCCGTGTCCCCCTGCCGGAGTGGACGACGCCGGCCGCGGCACAGGCGTTCGACGAGTGGCTCGACCGGAACGCGCTGCCCGACGCGGTGTTCGCGTTCACGGACTCGATCGCGTTCGGTGTGCTGCACGTCCTGGCCAGCCGGGGGGTCCAGGTACCCGAGCAGGTGAGCGTCGTCGGGTTCGACGACGTCGACCAGGCCGCGTTCGCGGTGCCCGCCCTGACGACGGTGTCGTTCGACCGGCGGGACTTCGCCGAGGCGGCGCTCGACCTGCTCGAGCGCCGGATCGAGGACCGGGAGGCACCGGTCCGGACCGTCGTCGTACCCCACCGGATCGTCGAGCGCGCGAGCGTCGCGGGGCGCTGAGGACGGCGGGTCGGCGGCTCGGCCACTAGCGTCGTCGCCGTGACCGATGCACCCGACCTGCCCGCCCCCCTCGATCCGATCGACGCCGTCGCCGTCGGACCGGTGATGATCCTCCCGGACACGAGCAGGCCGGTGGCCGCAGTGGTCGAGGGCGACGAGTTCCGGCGGTGGCTGACCTGGCCGACGGCGCCCCTCCCGGCGGGCGCCGTCGAACGGACGGACATCTGGGCGAACCCGTCCGGAGTGTGGGTCGTCTACACGGCGGAGAGCATGGAGCAGACGTCCCGGACGGCCGTGTTCCTGTCACCGGCACAGCCGCCGCGGGCCGTGGAACTCGGCGACCGGCGACCGATCGGGGTCGACGCCGAGGGGCTGTGGGTCGGAGATCCCCGCGACGCCTCGTTCTGGACCGAGGGGACGAGCGGCACGGACGAGCACGACGACCTGTCCCGCATCGACCCGGAGACGCTCGAGTGGGCCCCGGTGGCGCCGTTCTGGCCCGACCGAGACACCTGGACCGAGCCGGACGACGCCGAAGACGAGGACGTCGACGAGCGCGCCGAAGCCGACGACGACGACGACGACGAGTCGATCGTGGCCACTGCCAGCCAGTGGACGGTCGGCTTCGGCCGCCAGCCGGGCAGCGACGACGACCCGGACGACGACGGCCCGGTCAGCAATCCCCTACCGACCTCTCCGACCGAGATCGTCCGTATCTCCGCGACCGACGAGCGCACCACCGTGCAGGTCGACCACCTGGTCGACGCCGTCTCGGTCGAGGACGGCTGGATGACCTTGCGCTTCCACCCCGCCGGCCCCCGACAGGTCGCGGTGCCGTTCGGCGAGCGCGGACCCTGGCGCAGCTGGGACACCGTGTACGAACCACGTGAAGTGGTCGTCGACGTCTCAGCGGGTCTGCCGTCGGCCGTCGTCACCGAGGACCGCTCCTCCGTCCCGGCTGCGGACGAGGGCGCCGGAGCGGACCTCGAGGAACTCGAGGCGGTGTGGGCCGCGGAGGACGACGCGCTCCGGGCCCGACGCGCACCCTGGGTCGGGCGACTCGACCTGACGGGCGTGAGCGGAGCCTCCTGGCAGACGCCGGAACCGACCCCGGAGACGGTCGAGCGCAGCGTCGCGGCGGTCCGCGATCAGTTCGTCAGCCTGAGCGAACCGAGCATCATGTGGTCGGCCGACACCGACACCGTCACCCGCGTGCGGAGCGACCACCGCTCGGTACAGGTGGACGTCGAGGGGTCGTGGCCGGACACCGAGGTGGTGGTGTCGTTCGAACACACGGCGGTGCCGTTCCTGCGGCTCCGGAGGCGCTACCGGGTCTTCGACGAGGCCGGGTACCCGCTCGACTGGCGGTACGTGACGGTGTACCTGGAGGAGGACATCGCAACCGGCCACATCGCGTCCCGGCGTGCGGCGGTCGACGGCGTCCTCGAGATCTGAGGCCGACCGGCTCCTCAGTCCCCGTCGGCCGCCCGCAGCACGGCCATCGCGGTCCGGCGGTCGGCGAGGATCCGGAAGTGTCCGCCGACCTCGAGCCGGACGTTCTCGGCACCGGTCAGTTCGCTGCCGCCGGGGATCAACGTGTCGAACACCCCGTAGACCGAGGTGATCCGCGCGTTCGCGTCGAGTTCACGGGCCAGGCCCGCCAGGACCGGGTCGGCGGCACGGAAGACCCGGAGGTGCCGAACGGGCGCCAGGACGGCGTACTTCGAGCCGGCGAACGGCGTCGACACCGCCACCATCCGGTCGATGCGGCCCCGGGGGTCGAGCCGGGTCATCGCGTACTTGCCGATCAGGCCGCCCTTGCTGTGTGCGACGACGAGCACCCCGTGCAGGTCGTGCTCGTCGAGGTACGCCATGACCTCCTCCGCCGACACCGGCACGGGCTTGACGTTGTGCCGGAGGACGGTGAGCACGTGCACCGGGTGGCCGCGGTCGTGCAGCACGTCCATCAGGGGGCGCATGAAGTGCCAGGTCTCGTAGACGCCGGGGATCACGACGACGGCCTGCCGGTCACCGGCCCGGTAGTCGTCGGCGGTGGTCGGTCCCAGGCTGCGGACCTGCCAGACAGCGGCGTACACCCAGTCCAGGAGCGCCCACCGGGCGCGCCGGACGAGTCCGACCCGGACGGGAGGCCCGCCCCCCGTCGACCGCGCGCGCCCACTCCCGCCGGTGGTCGCGTCCGTCACTGCGGCACCTCGTCCCGACTGGCCTCGAGGGTCTGCACCCGGCGGAACTCCTCGATGAGCCGGGCGACCGCGACGGGCTGTCGTTCCTGCACGTGGTGGCCGCCCGGCAGTTCGACGAGCGCCCCGCTGTGGGCGGCCCCGACGACCCGCTGCCCCCAGTCGTGCTTCGCGATCGGGTCCTGCTCGCCGCGGATGACGAGCACCGGCACGGCGAGGGCCCGGACCCGGTCGAGCATCCGGTAGTCGCGCATCGGCCGGAGTTCGCGGAGGTACTGGGCGACGCTCCGGAAGTAGTCCGTGAGCACGACGCCGTTCATGCGGACGCCCTCGAACGCGCAGTCCGCGGCGAGCGCGGCCGCCAGACGGAGGAGCGAGCGCCGGTGGTCGTCGACGACGGGCCCGATGAGCACCACGGAGGCGACGACGTCGGCGTGCCGGAGCCCCGCTTCGACGGCGACCTGGGCACCCATCGACTGACCGACGACGACCAGGTCCCCGGCGCCGCGCGCGGTGACGGCGCGGACGACGAGGTCGGCGTACTCATGGGCCTCGAACCGTCGACCGGAGTACGGCAGTCCGCCGAAGCCGGGCAGGTCGACGGCCACCGTGCGGTGGGTGCGCGACAGGGCTGCCTGCACGCGGCGGAAGGAGCGGTGCGACATGCCGATGCCGTGCACCAGGACGACGGTGGGGGCGAACGCGTCGTGCAGGCGCCCGGCCGGTGCCACCGTCCGGAGTCGGACGTGGTGCCCATCGACCCGGACCGACTCCACCAGCGCGCGCATCACCCGAGACTATGCCGGTGTCCGCTCGTCGCCTGGGAGTGGTCCGCAGCGCGGGGACAGCGGGTGGTCCACCGATCGGGCGGGCCGGACCCGCGCCTCCCGGCAGTCGTCCACCGGGGTGGACGGCGGGTGCGCCCGATCGGCGTACCCTTCTGGGTGGCCCAGACCGCACGAAACCGGAGCTCACCATGCCGCAGGACACCCGCCCGCACGTCGTCATCGTCGGCGGTGGATTCGCCGGCATCGCAGCCATGCGCGAGTTGAAGGACGCTCCGGTCCGGGTGACGCTCGTCGACCGCCACGTCTACAACATGTTCCAACCGCTCATGTACCAGGTGGCGACCGGCGGTCTGAACGCCGGCGACGTGACGTACTTCCTCCGCAGCCTGCGGGCCCGGCAGTCGAACGCCGACTTCCGTCACGGCCTGCTCACCGGCATCCGGCACGACGAGCGCATCGCCGAGATGTCCGACGGTGAGCACCTGCACTACGACTACCTGATCCTGGCCAACGGCGTGAACACCAGCTACTTCGGGACGCCCGGTGCCTACGAGTACGCGTACTCCATGTACTCCCGTTCGCAGGCGCTCCGCATCCGTGACGAGCTGTTCACACGGCTCGAGCAGGCGGCGGCGAAGCAGGGTCCGGACGAGATCCGTGTCGTCATCGTCGGCGGCGGTGCGACCGGTGTCGAGATGGCCGGTGCGCTCGCAGAGCTCCGCGACCAGGCGCTGGTCGGCGCGTACCCGGAGATCGAGCGCGGCAACATCTCGATCACGCTCGTGCACCGCAGCGGCGAGCTCCTCAAGCCGTTCGCGCCGCGCCTGCGCCGGTACGCAGCGAAGATCCTGCTGAAACGCGGCGTGGTCCTGCGCCTGAACGCAGGCGTCGAAGAGGTCATGCCCGACGGCGTGCGGCTCGCCGGCGGCGAGGTGATCCCGGCCTCCCAGGTGATCTGGGCGACCGGCGTCTCGGCACACAAGGAGGTCGGCAACTGGGGCCTGCCGCAGACCCACGGCGGTCGCATCCAGGTGAACGACGACCTCAGTGTCAAGGGCGTCGACCGGGTGTTCTCGGCCGGCGACATCGCCGCACAGGACGACGCACTGGCGCAGCTCGCGCAGCCGGCGCTGCAGGGCGGCAAGCACGTCGCCGAGCAGATCAAGCGCCGTCTGGCCGGCAAGGCGACCGAGCGGTTCAAGTACTTCGACAAGGGCACGATGGCGACGATCGGCACGAACGCAGCGGTCGCGCAGCTCCGCGGCGGCATCACGATGGTCGGCCCGGTCGCGTGGGCGGCGTGGGTGTTCGTCCACATCACCAGCCTGCTCGGCAACGGCAACCGGATGTCGACGCTCACGCACTTCTTCGTCCGCTACGTGTGGTTCATGCGGAAGCGCTCGATCCCGATCGTCGGTGACGTCCGCCCGGTCCGCCCGAACGGCGACCGCGAGCCGGAGCCGTGGCAGCTGCAGAAGGCGGAGTAGCCGCCACGTGACGGACGGGAGGCTCCCCACCGGTCCGTGGGCAGCCTCCCGTCCGTCATGTGGTCCGGCCTGGACCGTCAGCTGCGCGGGGCCGTGTAGGCGCCGTCGGCGATGTCCTCGAGCAGCGTCGGACCGGTCGGCTGCCAGCCGAGCATCTCGCGGGTCGCCGTCGACGACGCCGCCATCGGCATGCCGAAGAACTGCCCGATGAAGCCGTAGTGGTCGGCGGCGTCCGCGGGGTCGATCGTGGTGACCGGCACGCCGAGCGCGTCACCGATCGCCTGCGCGATGTCGCGGGTGGGGACGGCGTCCTCGGCGGTGACGTGCATGCGGGTGCCGGCCGGGGCGCTCTCGAGCCCGAGCCGGACGAGCCGTGCCGCGTCGGTCCGGTGGACCGCGGACCAGCCGTTCGTCCCCTCGCCGATCATCGCGGCGACCCCGTGGCGTCGTGCTGCGGCGGTGATGAGGGCGACGAACCCGTGGTCGCCGTGTCCGTGCACGGTCGGGGCGAAGCGCGCGATGACGGTGCGGACGCCCTGGTCGACGAAGTCGAGGGCGCGGTTCTCGCTGCCGCCGCGCATCGACTGCGGTCCGACGGAGGGGTTCGGGTCGTCCTCGGTGGCCGGGCGGTCGACGGCGAGCCCGGCGGCACCGGAGGCGACGACGAACGGGCGGTCGCTGCCGACCAGGGCGCTGCCGATGGTCTCGACGGCGGCGCGTTCGGCGGCGTTGGTCTCCTCCGGGTGAGCCCAGTCGTGCTTGTTGGCGAGGTGGACCACGCCGTCGGCTGCGTCGGCTCCGCGGCGGAGGGCGTCGAGGTCGTCGAGGTCGCCGCGCAGGACCGCGGCTCCCTTCGCCTGGACGGACGCTGCGGCGGCGTCGGAGCGGACGAGCCCGGTGACGCGGTGGCCGGCGGCGAGGAGGTCGTCGACGGTGGCGGAGCCGATCCAGCCGGAGGCTCCGGTGACGAACACGTGCATGGTGGTGCCCTTCTCGATGATGTCAGCTGCTGACATCAGGGACCGTACACCCGATGTCAGTGGCTGTCATCAACCGGTCCGCTCAGTAGACTCCGGGCATGGCGAGATGGCAACCGGGGACGCGGGAGCGACTGCAGGCGACCGCGTTGCAGCTGTTCCTCGACCGCGGCTTCGAGGACACCACCGTGGCGGACATCGCCCGTGCCGCCGAGGTCACCGAGCGCACCTTCTTCCGGCACTTCGCCGACAAGCGCGAGGTCCTGTTCGCCGGCCAGGAGGACTTCCTGCAGATGTTCGTCGGCCCGATCCAGGACGCACCCGACGACACTCCCCCGCTCGACCTCGTCGCCCGCGCCCTGGCGGGCGTCGGCACGTACTTCTCGGCAGACCGCCGCGAGTGGTCCCGCGACCGCCAACGGGTCATCGACGCCGAACCCGCCCTGGGCGAACGGGAGCTCGCCAAGCTCTCCGGGCTCGGCACCCGGCTCGCCGAGCTCTTCCGGCAGCGCGGCGTCCCGGAGCCGGCCGCGACCCTGGTGGCACAGTCGGGGGTGACCGTCTTCCACCTGGCGTTCGCGCAGTGGATCAACCCGGGCGAGACACGGACGCTGCCCGAGCTGGCGACCGAGCGGCTCGACGCGCTCGCGGACACCATGGGCCGGCAGCAGGTCTGAGGGCAGCCGGCCGGCGGACCCGGCGAAGGCGTCCGGCGGGCGCGGCGAACCGAGCGCCCCGGCCCCGCGACGACCGGACCGCACTGAGCCGGTTCATGGGCGCCCGGGGCACACTGGCCGGATGACCCGGACCGCAGCCTCGGCGCCGTCCCCGACGACCGTCCACGAGTCGGGGGACGCAGCCGGTCCCACGCAGACCACCGCGACCGCCCCGCTCGCCCACCGATCCCTGGCGCTCGACGGCCTGCGGACGGTTGCGATCGTCGCGGTGGTCCTCTACCACCTGCACGTGGCCCAGTTCGAGGGCGGGTGGATCGGCGTGACCGTCTTCTTCGTGCTCTCCGGCCACCTCATCACCACGCTGCTCCTCCGCGAGCGTCGGACGACCGGCACGGTGCGACTCGGCTCGTTCTGGTGGAAGCGCCTGCTGCGGCTCTACCCGGCGCTCCTGGCACTCGTCGTCGTCGGGCTGCTGCTCTGGGACCGGGTGGGCGACTACAAGGGCGCCTCGTTCTCGGCGGGTGAGGCCGCCTTCATCGCCCTCACCTACACGGGCAACCTCTACCGGTCGTTCTGGGACACCACGCAGGGCGTCTTCGCGCACACGTGGAGCCTGTCGATGGAGGAGCAGTTCTACCTGGTCTGGCCGCCGGTGCTCGTGTTCCTGCTCGCCCTGGGACGGCGCCGACGCACGGTGGTCGTCGGCCTGTCCGCCGTGGTCGTCCTCGCCTCGGCAGCCGCCTGGCTGAGCTACCGGGCCCCGTCCGGCGGGTCGACGCCGGACGTGTACTTCTCCCCCGTGCTCGGCGTCGTGCCGCTCGCCACCGGGTGCCTGCTCGCCCTGCTGCTCGACGACGAGCGCTTCCGGGCGTTCGCCTCGGGCCTCGCCGGACACGTCGGCACCTGGCTCGGCGCCGCGGCCGTCGTCGGTGTGCAGTTCTGGATCGACGACGACTGGACCGAGCACGCCTGGACCTTCGGCCTGCTCATGCCGGTCACCGGGGTCTTCGCCGCGGTGCTCATCGGCGGACTCGTCTCGGTGCGCACCCCGGTGTCCGCGGCACTGTCCTGGACCCCGGTCGCCTGGTTCGGCCGCCGGGTCTCGTACTCCGCGTACCTCTGGCACCCGCTCGTCATCGCGCTGCTCGGGACGTTCGCGATCGGCTGGGCCGGGGACCTCTGGCTCTTCGCCGTGGCCGTCGTGGTGTCGATCGGGGCGGCCTACGCGGTCGAGGTCCCGGTCGAGAAGCTGCGCGCCCGCACCCGGGAGGCCCGCCGCCTGGTGGACGAGGACCGCGCCGCCCGCAGCGCCACCAGGAACTGACGCGACGGGTCAGCGTCGGCGGCTGGCTTGGCGTCGGGTGTGGTTGTGGTCGATCGCCCGACGCACGAGGGCCTGCAGCGCCGTCACGTCGACCGCGTCGCCGTCGGAGTACTTGATCGCCCGGCGCTGGTTGCCGCCGAGTTCGTCGTTGAACAGGCCGTCCGGGTCCGCCAGTGACGCGCCGTACATGAAGCCGAGCTTCACCGCCTGCTTGAAGACGTTGCCGACGACCAGGATGCCGTCGAGCTCCCACACCGGGGCACCGCGCCACTTCCAGGTCTCCTCGATCGCCGGGTCGACGGCCAGGACCGCCGCGCGGGCGTCCGCGAGGACCGTCCCGCGCCAGTCCGGGTGGGACGCGATCATCGCGTCGATGTGCTGCGCCGGCGTCGTCACCGACTCCGGCGTCCCATCCGTTCCGTCCGTTCCGGGATCGTCCGTTCCGTCCGTTCCGGGATCGTCCGTGTGGGGCTCGTCCGTGGTGGCCATGCGCACACGCTAGTGCTCGCCGGCCTCCGGGGCCCGGTCGTGCGCTCCGGTGGAACCACGGACGGGAGGCACGGTGCCAGCTGGCACCGTGCCTCCCGGAGTGCTGGGTACGCCGGGTGGGTCAGCGTCCGAGGCCGACGCGGTCGACCTTGCGGTGGTAGCGCATGCCGGCCAGGCCGCCGAGGACGGCGCCGACCAGGCTGATCACGGCGACCAGGACGACGGTGATGATGCCGGTCACGGTCAGGGTGCCCTCGTCGACGGGGATCCGCGGGAAGCTGTCGAGGTTCCCGAGCACGTTGAACCGGCTGCCGGCGACGGCGGCGACGATCGCCACCACGACGGCGACGACGACGGCCCAGATCCACACCGCGACGCCCTGCTTCGCTCCCGAGAACCGCGCCATCCGCCCGGCGACGTACCCGCCCGCCAGGTAGGCGACGAAGAGGATCACGGCGAGTGCGACCGCGCCGACGATGCCGACGACGTCGCCGTTCCTCGTGACGTCCTGTGCGGCGCTGTCGGCGTCGCCGGCGTTCTGGCCGAGACCGACGCCGGCACCGATCGCGGTGAGCACCGCCGTCAGGATGACCGCGAGGCCGGTGGCGGTGAGCCAGCCGAAGAACGCCGAGCCCCACTTGAAGCCGGCGAACTCCTCCTTCTCACGCTCGAGGACGCTCTCGCGCTGGGTCGGCCCGCGCTCGGCACGGGCCGCGCCACCGCCGACCGCGCCACCGCCGACCGCGGTGGCGCCGTCGCGGGTGTCGTCGGAGCGGAGGTCGTCCCGCCGGGTGTCGTCTGAGCGGAGGTCGTCCCGCCGGGTGTCGTCGTGTCGGTCCTGCTCCGCGAGGGGTCGGTCGTCGTCGCCGGGTCGGCGGACGGGTCGCGGGTCGTCGTCGCCGGGTCGGCGGACGGGTCGCGTGTCGTCGTCGGGTGTGCTCATGGCTGCCTCCAGGCGTCGTGCTCGTACTGGTCGATCCGCCCGGTACGGAACACCGACGCGGATGGGAGCGCGGGCAGGAGCCATCGGACGTGCGGTTCCCGGACAGTTCCGGTACCCGCTCGGATCCCGGGGCGACGGGAACCGGACACCGACGGGATCAGGCCGGCGGAGCCTCCCGCAGGGTCACCCGACGGACGCTCGGCGTGACCGCTGCCGCGACGGTGGCGACCACGATGAGCACCGCACAGCCGAGCAGTGTCGGCGCGGTCCCGAGGGAGTGTGCGAGCGGGCCGACGAGCGCCTCGCCGAACGGCACGGCGACGACCGAGCCGACGGCGTCGTACGAGTAGACGCGGGCCAGCACGTCCCGTGGCACGTTCGTCTGCAGGGACTGGTCCCAGGCGATGGAGAAGACCTCCATCGCGGCCCCCGCCACCGCGAACGACACGACCAACGCCGGGACGGACGGACGGAGCGCGAGGGTGACCACGGGCACAGCCGCGACGACCATGAGCGCCACGCCGATGCCGAGTGCGTGCCGTGGGCGCCACCGGAGGGCGACCACCGCGCCGACGGCCAGCCCGACCGAGAGCGCGGCGACGACGAGGCCCCAGGCCGCCCGGCCGAAGGAGGCGTCCGCGACGACGGGCCCGAGCACCGCCGTCGCCCCGACGAAGGCGGCGTTGAGCACCGCGAACTGCAGGACGACGACCCAGACCCAGCGGCGGCCGACGAACGCACGCCATCCCTCGCGGAGGTCGGCCAGGACCGAGCGCGACGCGGGCCGGTCGGACCCGACGGCACGTCCGGGCCCGGCGGTGCTCCGCGGCAGGCGCATCCGCCTGAAGAGGACCCCGGCGGCGGCGAAGCCCGCGGCGTCGACGGCGAGGCCCCAGCCCGGTCCGACCACGGCGACGAGCCCGGCACCGACCGAGGCGCCGAGGATGCTCCCGCCGTTGAGGCCGAGCCGGAGCATGGCGTTCGCCGGCCGGAGCTGCGCCTCGGGCACCGTGTCCGGCACGAGCGCGCCGGCCGCCGGCAGGCTGACGGCCGCGACCGCACCGTTGAGGACGCTCAGCACGACGAGCGAGGGGATGCTCGCCGACCCGGTGATCACCAGTGCCGCCACGGCGCCCTGCGTCACGGCGGCCGCGAGCGACGTCCCGACCAGGACCACGTCGCGCGGCAGCCGGTCCGCGATCACCCCGCCGAACAGCAGGACCGCCACGTTCGCGACCGACCGGGACGCCACGACGAGGCCCAGGTCCGCGGCGGAGCCGGTCAGGTCGAGCACCGCGAAGGCGAGGGCGATCGGGGCGACGGCGTTGCCGAGGATGCTCGTCGTCCGGGCGGCCAGCAGCCATCGGAAGGGCGCGGACCGGAGCGGACCGAGGCGGTCGACCGTGGTGCTCACGAGCGTCGGAGGGGGAAGAGGGCGGCCGTGACGGACACCGGGCTCGTGCCGGGTGCCCGCGGTGGCCGGGCGGCCGCGTGCAGGATCGCGGACGCCTGCCCGATGTGCTGCACCACACGACGCCAGGTCTCCGGGTCGACCCAGAGTTCGGCGTCGGTCGAGACTGCCGGACCGTCGACCTGCTCCCGCGCACGCCGGCGGAGTTCCGTGGCGACGGCGTCGAGGTACACGAGTCGCTCCTCGGCCGTCTGCTCGTCGACCGGGTGCACGTCGTCGACGTCGAACGGCACTGACGACGTCTCGTGCCGGTAGCGCTTCGCCTCGCCGCCCCGGAGCCGGACGACCTCGACCACCCGGACCAGCCCGACGCGCTCGAGCACCCGCAGGTGGTAGCTCGCGGTCGCCTGCGACAGACCGAGTTCCCGCCCGGCCTCGGCCGCGCTCATCGCGACCCCGGTCAGCAGTGACAGCAGTCGCAGGCGGATGGGGTGCGCAGTCGCGCGGAGCTCGTCGATGGTGGACACGAGTGCATCGTCGCAGCCGGGCGACAGCACCGTCAAAGGGCTCTTTGGGGGTTGTTGTGCTGACGGGCAGCGTTGCGGTGGAGTCCGGTCTCAGGTCCGTCCGGTCGCACGTCCGCGGGACGTCTCGTCAGCGGTCTCGCGATCGCCAGCGCGGGAGTCGGTCCGGTACCGGCCGGGCGGGAGCGATCGTTCGCGGCGGAAGGCCCGGCTGAAGGCGTAGACGGAGGTGTAGCCCACATCCGCGGCGATCACCTCGAGCGCGTCGTCCGTGTCGCGGAGCCGACGGGCCGCCAGGGTCATGCGCCATCGGGTCAGGTACTCCCCCGGCGTGGTGCCGGCGTACCGTGCGAAGCGCCGCATGAGCGTCTGCTTCGACGTCGCCACCGCACGCGCCAGGGCCTCGGTCGTCCACGGGAGTCCGGGAGCTTCGTGGATCGCCGTGACGGCACGCATCAGGAGGGGATCGCGGAGGACTCCCCACCACGAATCGTCAGCATCCGGAGCGGACGCGAGCCAGGTGCGCAGGACCTCGACGAGGAGGACGTCGACGAGACGGTCGAGCACCAGGTCGGTCGCGATGCCGGGTCGGGTGAGCTCCCGGCCGAGGAGCCGGACGATGTCGGCGAGGCTCGCCTCGAGCTGTTGCGCCGGGAAGTGGACCACCCGAGGGAGCAGGGTGAAGACCGGCGTCGGTCCAGCCGGATCGTGCGAGTACGAGGCGCCCAGGATCTGCGTCTGCGATCCCCCGTCACCGAGACGCAGCAGCCCCCCGTGACGGCGGGCATCGTCTGCGGCCGCGACGTCACACGAGTGGATGTCGACGCCGGGCGCGCTGGACAGGGAATGGGCGGCGCCGGTGGCGAGGACGACGACGTCACCCGTCATCAGGAGCCTCGGGACGTCTCCGTCGACGGTGAGGTAGGCGATACCGGCCGTGACCGCGTAGACGACGGCGTCACGGTCCTGGACCCACTCGATCCCCCAGTCGCCGGGTGTTCCTAGGCTGTTTCCTG
>JGI20283J13201_100158_pt1 | contig 29446 bp, 27 predicted proteins | sample Plalitdecfosmids_FD_13201 | JGI IMG/M metagenome (IMG submission 13201)
GCCCGCGCTCGAATAGCTGAAATACACGCGCTTGCTCGTCGCGAAATCGGGTGCGAGCACGACATCCATCAGGCCGCCCTGCCCCGCCGAGTCGACCGTGATCGTCGCCACCGTCTGCCGCGTCTTGCCGTCGGCGGACACGAGCAGCATCTGCCCCTTCTTCTCCGTCACCAGCATCCGCGCATCGGGCAGGACCGTCATCGCCCAGGGTGACTCGAAATCGGCGACGACGGTCTCGGTGAAGGGTTTTCCTCCCGCGGTCTGCGCCGCAGAGGCGGTCGCCCCGAGCAACGTGGCGGACAGGATGGTGGTGGCGAACAGCGTGCGACGAACCATGATCTTCTCCCGGAAATCTCAACGCAAACGCGGCGTGACGAACGAAGGTTGCTCCCGCTTGCGGAGCAACGCCAGCCGGCGTATAGGGACATCACTTCTCTACATCGCCAGGTGAAGAGGCTGCGGGGCTTGCTCCACGGCGGAACCCCCCTGTGCTTTGGCCCTGTTTGGAATTTCGATGGCGAATATCGCCCTGCTGACCGACCTGATCGAACCCGAAGCCAAGGCGCTCGGCCTCAGCCTCGTGCGCGTGCGCATGCAGGGCGGCAAGTCCGATCCGACGCTGCAGATCATGGCCGAGCGCCCCGACACCCGCCAGCTGGTGATCGAGGATTGCGCCGAACTGTCGCGCCGCATCTCGGACAAGTTCGATGCGCTCGAGGCCGAGGGCAAGGACCCGGTCGGCGAGGACGCCTATCGTCTCGAAGTGTCGAGCCCCGGTATCGACCGTCCGCTGACCCGGCTCCAGGACTTTGCCGATTGGGAAGGCCAGGAGGCGCGTATCCGCCTCGTCGAGCCGTTCGAGGATCGCAAGCAGATCTCGGGCAATCTGATGGGTGTCGAGGGCACGAAGATCACCGTCGACGTGAACAAGCACAAGATCATGACGATCGACTTTTCGCAGGTCGCCGACGCCAAGCTCGTCATGACCGACCGACTCATCGCCGCGACCGCACCGCTTTCGATCGAAGGCGCGGACGAGGTTTTCTATCAAGATACGCCCACCGATGAGCCTGACGCTCACGAGGCCGACACCGAAGAAGGACAGCATTGATGGCCACGGCAGTCACCGCAAACCGCGCGGAACTGATCGCGATCGCGAATTCGGTCGCGTCGGAGAAGATGATCGACAAGGCGATCGTGATCGAGGCGATGGAGGACGCGATCCAGCGCGCCGCCCGCTCGCGCTACGGCGCCGAGAACGACATCCGCGCCAAGCTCGACCCGAACACGGGCGATCTGCGCTTGTGGCGCGTCGTCGAAGTGGTCGAGGCCGTCGACGACTATTTCAAGCAGGTTGACGTCAAGGGCGCGCAGAAGCTCCAGAAGGACGCAGCGCTCGGTGACTTCATCGTCGATCCGTTGCCCCCGATCGAGTTCGGCCGCATTGCCGCACAGGCTGCCAAGCAGGTCATCTTCCAGAAGGTCCGCGACGCCGAGCGCGAGCGCCAGTTCGAAGAGTATAAGGACCGCGCGGGCGAGATCATCACCGGCGTCGTCAAACGCGTCGAGTTCGGCCATGTCGTCGTCGACCTGGGCCGTGCAGAAGGCGTCATCCGCCGCGACGCGCAGATCCCGCGCGAAGTGGTGCGCGTCAACGACCGCATCCGCTCGCTGATCCTCAACGTCCGCCGCGAAAACCGCGGTCCGCAGATCTTCCTCAGCCGCGCGCATCCCGACTTCATGAAGAAGCTGTTCGCGCAGGAAGTGCCCGAAATCTACGACGGCATCATCGAGATCAAGGCGGCAGCCCGCGATCCCGGTTCGCGCGCGAAGATCGGCGTTATTTCGCATGACTCCAGCATCGATCCGGTCGGCGCGTGCGTCGGCATGAAGGGCAGCCGCGTTCAGGCCGTCGTGCAGGAAATGCAGGGCGAGAAGATCGACATCATCCCCTGGTCGCCCGACATCGCGACCTTCGTCGTCAACGCGTTGCAGCCGGCCTCGGTCAGCCGCGTTGTGATCGACGAGGAAGAAGAGCGCATCGAGGTGGTCGTTCCCGACGATCAGCTGAGCCTTGCGATCGGCCGTCGTGGTCAGAACGTGCGACTCGCGTCGCAGCTGACCGGCAAGGCGATCGACATCCTCACCGAGGCCGATGCCTCGGAGAAGCGCCAGAAGGACTTTGTCGAGCGCTCGGCGATGTTCGAGAAGGAGCTCGACGTCGACGAGACGCTCGCACAGCTGCTGGTGGCCGAAGGGTTCACGAACCTCGAAGAGGTCGCTTATGTCGAGGTCGAGGAGATCGCCGGCATCGAGGGCTTCGACGAGGACCTGGCGGGTGAGCTGCAGAACCGCGCGACCGAGGCGCTCGAGCGTCGCGACGCGGCCAGCCGCGAGGAGCGCACCGCGCTCGGCGTGGAGGACGCGCTGGCGGGCATGCCGTATCTGAACGAGGCGATGCTCGTCACGCTCGGCAAGGCTGGCATCAAGACGCTCGACGACCTTGCCGATCTAGCGACCGACGAGCTCGTCGAGAAGAAGCGCGTTGAGCCACGCCGTCGCAACGACGACGCGCCCAAGCGTCCCGAGCCCAAGGGCGGCATTCTCGCCGAATACGGGCTCAGCGACGAGCAGGGCAACGAGATCATCATGGCCGCGCGTGCGCACTGGTTCGAGGACGAGGCGCCCGAGGCCGACACTGACGAGGCGGACGAGACTCCGGTGGAAGCGGCTGCGGCGGAAGACGCCCCGGCTGACGACGTCACGGCGGATGACACTGCGGAGTCGACCGACGCGAAGAGCGAGGACGACAAGGCCTGATGCCGTTTGTCAGCATCCGCATTTCGGGGTCCGCCACCAAGGACCAGAAGGCCGGCATCGTCGCCGACGTCACCCAGTCGCTCGTCGAGCGGCTGGGCAAGAACCCGGCTGCGGTGCAGATCGTGATCGAAGAAGTCTCGACCGAGAATTACGGCGCGGGCGGCCAGTTGCTGGTCGACCGCGACGCCCCGAAGCCGCAATTGCAGGAGGACGCTCATGCGGAATCCTCGCAATGAGACGCTAGGCGCTACCGACACCCTGCCCTCCTCGTCCCCCGCAAGCGGGACGGGACAGGGCGATCGCCCGGCTTCGACCAAGGGCAAGGGGGGCAAGCGCGAGCGCGCCCCCGGCCCGCCGCGCGTGCGCGAAGGCGCCGAAGCCGAACCCATCCGCCGGTGTATCCTATCGGGTGAGCGCGACGTCCGGCCGCATCTCGTCCGCCTCGCGCTGGCGCCGGACGGACAGATCCATCCCGACGTGCGCGCCAAGGCGCCCGGCCGCGGTGCCTGGGTCGGAGTCACGCGCGTCGAGCTCGAGGCCGCGATCAAGAAGGGCAAGCTGAAAGGCGCGCTCGCGCGGGCGTTCAAGACCGGCGAGTTCACGATCCCCCCAGAGCTCCCCGCGCAGATCGAAGCCGCACTCGAGCGTAACGCGCTCGATCGGCTCGGGCTCGAGTCGCGGTCGGGCACCGTGCTGATCGGCTCCGACCGGATCGAGCAGAACGCGCGCTCGGGCAAGCTGAAGGCGCTCTATCATGCGTCCGACGCGGCCGAGGATGGCAACCGCAAGCTCGACCAGGCGTGGCGCATCGGCAACGATGTCGAAGGCTCGGGTCTGCGGGGGTTGGCACTGCCTGCGTCACGCACCATATTGGCGTTGGCGCTGGGGCGGGAAAATGTGGTACACATTGGCCTGACCGACCGCGCTGCAGCAAAGCGGGTGAGCGAAGCGCTCGACCGCTGGCTGCATTTTATCGGCCCCGAACCTTCTCCCGTGTCTTGCGAAACGGCCTCGCAGGGCGCATCGGCGTCCCAACAAAACGGGACGTCACCCATAACAGGGGCGTCCGGATCGACCGGACACAGCCCGGCCGTGGACATGACTGAGGAATTTGAGTGAGCGACACGGACAACGAGAAGCCGAAACTTGGCATGCGCGCACCTTTGGGTGTGAAGCGCACGGTCGAGACCGGCCAGGTGAAGCAGAGCTTCAGCCACGGCCGATCGAATACGGTGATCGTGGAAACCAAGCGTGCGCGCGTGCTGCGCCGTCCGGGCGAGCCCGACGGTCCGGTCGCGGATGCACCGGTTGCCGCGCCTGCGCCCGTTGCGGCGCCGGCACCGGCTCCACAGGCGCGTGCCCCACAGCCCGCTCCCGCCCCGGTGCGCCAGCCGGCGCAGAGCAACCTGTCGCCGCAGGAGCGTCAGGCAAAGCTGCTACGCGAGGCGGAAGAGCAGCGCATGAACACGCTGGAAGAGGGGCGTCGTCGCCAGGAGGCCGAGCGTCTCAAGGCGGCCGAGGACGAGCGCAACCGCGCCGCCGAGCGCGCCCGTGCCGAGGCGGAAGCCAAGGCCGCGCCTGCGCCGAAGCCGGTCGAGGCTCCCGCGCCCGCGCCTGCCCCCGCGGTCGAAGCAACGCCTGCGCCCGTCGCGGCGCCGACGCCTGCGCCCGTCGCTGCGCCAGCCCCGGCTCCGGCCGCGGCACCTGTGCCGGCGCCTGTCGTCGCCGCACCGAAGCCCGCACCCGTCGTGACGGCACCTGCGCCTGCTCCCAAGCCTGCGCCGGCCCCCGTTGCTCCGCCGGCACCGCCGCCGATTCTGGAACTGTCGCGCGATCCGTCGATGCCGGCACCACGCCGGTTCTCGCCGGTGGCGCGTCCCGAACGCCCTCCCCCGCCGCCAAAGCCCGTTGCAGCGCCTGCCGCAGCAGCAGCGCCGACCACGGCGGCCAACGCCGGCACGACCGCAGCGCGCCCTGGCGCGACCGGTGCAAACGCACCTGCGGGCGGCGTACGCCGCGATGCCGTTCCGGCACGTCCGCAGCAGCGTGACCGCAAGGGCGACGATCGTCGTACTTCGGGCAAGCTCACCGTCAACCGCGCGCTCGGCGATGGTGACGGCGCCCGTGCTCGCTCGCTCGCCGCACTCAAGCGTGCGCGTGAGAAGGAGCGTCGTGGCACCGGTGGTCCGCGCGAGCCGCAGGCAAAGCAGGTCCGCGACGTGGTCGTCCCCGAAGCGATCACCGTGCAGGAACTCGCCATCCGTATGGCCGAGAAGGGTGCCGACCTCGTCAAGGCGCTGTTCAAGATGGGCATGCCCGTCACGATGACGCAGACGATCGACCAGGATACGGCCGAACTGCTCGTCACCGAATTCGGTCACAACCTGACGCGCGTCAGCGACGTCGACCAGGATCTGGCCAACGACACGATCGACGATGCCGAGGAGACGCTGCTGCCGCGTGCCCCGGTCGTCACGATCATGGGTCACGTCGACCACGGCAAGACCTCGCTGCTCGACGCGCTGCGCGGCACCGACGTGGTGCGCGGCGAAGCGGGTGGCATCACCCAGCATATCGGTGCGTATCAGGTCACGCTGAAGGACAAGTCGAAGATCACCTTCCTCGACACGCCGGGCCATGAGGCGTTCACGCAGATGCGTGCACGTGGTGCGGACGTCACCGACATCGTCATCCTGGTGGTGGCGGCGGACGACGGCTTGATGCCGCAGACGGTGGAGGCGATCGCCCACACCAAGGCGGCGGGCGTGCCGATGATCGTCGCGATCAACAAGATCGACAAGGAAGGCGCCAATGCGCAGAAGGTGCGCGAGCGCCTGCTGAGCGAGGAGATCGTGGTCGAGGACATGGGCGGCGACGTCCAGGACGTCGAAGTCTCGGCGCTGAAGAAGATCGGTCTCGATACGCTGATCGAGAAGATCCAACTCCAGGCCGAACTGCTCGAACTGCGCGCCAATCCGGATCGTGCGGCCGAGGGTACGGTGATCGAGGCCAAGCTCGACAAGGGTCGCGGCCCCGTCGCGACGATCCTCGTCAACCGCGGCACGCTCAAGGTCGGCGACATCTTCGTGGTCGGCGGCGAGAGCGGCAAGGTCCGTGCGCTGGTCGACGACAAGGGCAAGCAGATCAAGCAAGCGGGTCCGGCGATGCCGGTCGAGGTCTTGGGTCTGTCGGGTGTCCCGTCGGCGGGCGATCCGTTCCAGGTGGTCGAAAACGAGGCACGGGCCCGCGAAGTCGCGGAATATCGTCGCAGCGTGAAGACCGACAAGCGGACCGCGTCGGTCCCTGCCAGCCTCGAGAGCATGTTCTCGGCGTTGAAGGAAAAGCAGGCGATCGAATATCCGCTAGTCGTGAAGGCGGATACGCAGGGTACGGTCGAGGCGATTGTCGGGGCGATCAACAAGATTTCCACCGATCTGATAAAGGCGCGCGTGCTCAGCTCGGGCGTCGGCGGCATCACTGAGTCGGACGTCACGTTGGCGGCGGCATCGGGTGCACCGATCATCGGCTTCAACGTCCGCCCGAACGCCAAGGCACGCGAGATCGCCGAGCGCCAGAAGGTCGCGTTCAAATATTACGACGTGATCTACGACCTGATCGACGAGATCCGGGCGGGGATGGCAGGCGAGCTCGGACCGGAAGCGTTCGAGACGGTCGTCGGCCGTGCCGAAATCCGCGAGGTCTTCTCGGCGGGCAAGCATGGCAAGGCGGCGGGTCTGCTCGTCACCGAGGGCAATATCCGCAAGGCGCTCAAGGCCCGCATCACGCGCAACGACGTCATCATCTATCAGGGCGAAATCGCATCGCTGCGTCGCTTCAAGGATGATGTCGCCGAAGTCCGTGCCGGTCTCGAATGCGGCGTGACGTTCACGTCGAACTTCGTCGACATCAAGGCAGGCGACTATCTCGAGACGTTCGAAGTCGAGATGCGCGACCGCACACTGTAATGACGTAAAGCCCTCTCCCCGGCCCCGCGAAACTGATGGTTTCATGGGCACCCGTCGTAGGGAGAGGGCCGGGTCAGGGGCAATACCGATCGCTCGCGGTCGGAATTGCCCCTCACCCCCACCCTCTCCCCGGAGGGGCGAGGGAGCTGGAAGAATGAAGACCGATACCCCCGAAACCAAGTCCGTCCGCACGCTGCGTGTTGGCGAGCAGGCGCGTCACGCGCTCAGCGACATTCTCGCGCGCGGCGACGTGCACGATGCGGTGCTTGAAAAGCATCTGGTGACGATCACCGAGGTCCGCATGTCCCCCGACCTCCGCCACGCGACCGTCTTCGTGAAGCCGTTGCTCGGCAAGGACGAGGAAAAGGTGCTCAAGGCGCTGCGAACCAACACCGCCTATCTCCAGCGCGAGGTCGCGGCGCGCGTGCAGATGCGCTACGCCGCCAAGCTGAAGTTCCTACCCGACGAGAGCTTCGACGAGGGCACCCATATCGACGCGCTGTTGCGCGCACCGCATGTGGCGCGGGACCTGGGCGCTGACGAAGGCTAGACGAGGATTCCGCGCTGACTGCGCTGGCCGATTGCCACGCAACTTACCCAGAGGATGATCGCGCAGGGAATGCCGGTTGCGGCATGCCGATCCGCCGCCGGCAGTAGCAGCGCGATCGCGCCCGCTGCGATCATCGCCGACCCGGTCGCATAATAGACCGGCATCGGTATGCCGCGCGCGAGCGGCAGGAAGTGCAACCCGACGACGATCGCAAGGATCGGCACCGCCGCATCGGGGATGCCCAGCACCGGGGCCAGCGCGAACGTCGCGAATATCGCGATCCCCTCGACCATCGTCCACATGCCGATCAGCCGTCCGATGCGTTTGGCGTCCGCCGCTGTCCGTTCAGGCGCGGGTATACGGCTTGCCCAGGTGATCACCATCACCGAGATCACCGTCGGGACAGCCTTCGCCGGCCATCCGAACCCGGCAAGACCGATAACGCCCCAGATTGTCGCAAAGATATTGAGAACCCAAATGGCACCACGCATGACGATCCCCCGATATCTTCGCCGATGGTATCGGGCCGGGGTGCAATGTCCATACGCGCAGTGGACGCATGCGAGCGTGCACGCCTAGAGACGCGGAATGGCCAAGCTGTATTTCTATTACGCGTCGATGAACGCGGGCAAGTCGACGAACCTGCTCCAGGCAGACTTCAACTATCGCGAGCGCGGGATGCGGACGATGCTCTTCACCGCCGCGATCGATGACCGGTTCGCGGCGGGGACGATCACGTCGCGGATCGGGCTGGAGGCGCCGGCGATCGCGTTCGATGCGACGACGGATATCGGGGCCTGCGTGACGCGGCAGCACGGCGAGGATGCGATCTCGTGCGTGCTGGTGGACGAGGCGCAGTTCCTCACCCCCGCACAGGTCGACCAGCTCGCGTATGTCTGCGACGTCGTCGGCATCCCGGTGCTCGCCTACGGCTTGCGGACCGATTTCCAGGGGGCACTCTTCCCGGGGGCGGCACGGTTGCTGGCGCTGGCGGACTCGCTGGTCGAAATCAAGTCGGTCTGCATGTGCGGGCGCAAGGCGACGATGAACCTGCGCGTCGATGCCGGCGGGCGGGCGATCGCCGAGGGGCAGCAGACCGAGATCGGCGGGAACGACCGCTATGTCGCGTTGTGTCGACGTCATTTTACCGAGGCTTTGGGCTGACCCCCCGCCCCCTTGCTTCCCACGCCCCGTCATCCTGACGAAAGTCAGGACCCAGGGTACCAGACACCGTCTCTCGTGGCTCTGGGTCCTGACTTTCGTCAGGATGACGGAGTGGGTGGGGCACTCCCCGGCTTCCAATCTTCAAGGACCCCGAACATGCATGGCTGGATCATTCTCGACAAGCCGCTGGGGCTTGGCTCGACGCAGGGCGTGTCCGCCGTGAAGCGCGCCTTGCGCAACGGCGGCTATGGCAAGTTCAAGGTCGGGCATGGCGGCACGCTCGATCCTCTCGCGACGGGCGTGCTGCCGATCGCGGTCGGCGAGGCGACCAAGCTTGCCGGGCGGATGCTCGACAGCGACAAGATCTATGATTTCACGGTGATGTTCGGGGTGCAGACCGACACGCTCGACGCCGAGGGGGTGAGCATCGCCACCTCCGACGTGCGCCCGACGAGGGCCGCGCTCGAGGCCGTCCTCGCGCAGTTCACCGGTCCGATCGCGCAGGTGCCGCCGGCCTATTCCGCGCTCAAAGTCGACGGCGAGCGCGCCTATGACCTCGCGCGCGCCGGGCAGGACGTAATGCTAGCCAGCCGCAACGTAACGATCCACTCCCTTGAATTCTCCCCCGCCAGGGGGAGGTGGCAGCCGGAGGCTGACGGAGGGGGCGGACACGCACCCGACGTTCCTCTGCCCTCCCCCTCCGTCACGGCTCCGCCGCGCCACCTCCCCCTAGCGGGGGAGGAATTAGAGGAGGTCACGCTCACCGCCCACGTCTCCAAGGGCACCTATATCCGCAGCCTCGCGCGCGACATCGCGCTGGCGCTCGGGACGGTAGGCCACGTCACCATGCTGCGTCGCATCAAGGCGGGTCCGTTCGACCTCTCCGCCGCGATATCGCTGGACAAACTGGACGAACTCGCTAAGGCCTCCGCGCTTGAAGATGTACTTCTGCCCTTGAGGGTGGCGCTGGACGACATCCCGGCTCTCTCCCTCACCCCCGACCAGGCAGGGGCGCTCCGACAGGGGCGTATCTTGGCCGGGATTGCCGCAGACGATGGCCAATACTTTGCCGAGCTGGACGCCGTCCCGGTCGCGCTGGTCGAGGTCGAGGACGGAGACGTCCGGGTCGTTCGCGGTTTCAATCTGTGATGTCGTAGGACGAATTCATGACGATTACCGCTGAACGCAAGACCGAGCTCGTCAAGGAGCATTCGCGCGCCGAGGGCGATACCGGTTCGCCGGAAGTCCAGGTCGCGATCCTCACCGAGCGCATCAAGAACCTGACCGAGCACTTCAAGGGCCACAAGAAGGACAACCACTCGCGTCGTGGTCTTCTCATGATGGTCAACAAGCGCCGGACGCTGCTGGATTATCTCCGTCACAAGGACGGCCAGCGCTACCTGGATCTGATCGCGAAGCTCGGTCTCCGCAAGTAAAACGAACGGCTCCCTTCGGGGGGCCGTTTTCGTATATAGGGTTTTGATTCCGCGCATTTCGCGCGGAGGCAAACGCCAGGGCACAATTCGGTGAACTGGCAAGGAGCGACAACTCGCTCCACACCGCCGCGGGCCGGCTAAGCCCGCACATAGGCCCCAAACGCATCTGGCGTTTGGAGTGAAGGAAACGAAATGTTCGATACCAAGACCGTAAGCGCCCAGTGGGGCGGCAAGACGCTGACGCTCGAGACCGGCCGCGTGGCCCGTCAGGCAAACGGCGCCGTGCTCGCGACCCTCGGCGAGACCGTCGTTCTGTGCGCCGTGACGGCTGCACGGACCGTCAAGGAAGGGCAGGATTTCTTCCCGCTCACCGTGCATTACCAGGAGAAGTTCTCCGCAAGCGGCCGCATTCCCGGCGGCTTCTTCAAGCGTGAGCGCGGCGCGACCGAAAAAGAGACGCTGACCAGCCGTCTCATCGATCGCCCGATCCGTCCCCTCTTCCCAGAGGGTTTCTACAACGAGATCAACGTGATCTGCCAGGTTCTGTCGTATGACGGCGAGAACGAGCCGGACATCCTTGCGATGGTCGCGGCGTCGGCGGCGCTGACGATCTCGGGCGTGCCGTTCATGGGCCCGATCGGCGCAGCACGAGTGGGCTATGTCGATGGCGCCTACATCCTCAACCCGACGCTCGACGAAGCCAAGGCGGGTGACCTCGACCTCGTCGTCGCCGCCACCGGCCAGGCCGTGATGATGGTCGAATCGGAAGCCAAGGAGCTTTCGGAAGAGATCATGCTCGGCGCGGTCCAGTTCGCGCACAAGGCATGCCGCGAAGCCGCCAACCTGATCATCGATCTGGCCGAGCAGGCTGCCAAGGATCCGTGGGAAATGGCCGAGCAGGCCGACCTGTCGACCGCCAAGGACAAGCTGAAGAAGCTGATCGGCAAGGACATTGCGGCCGCCTACAAGGTGACCGACAAGTCCAAGCGTTCGGACCTGCTGAACGCCGCACGCGCCAAGGGCAAGACCGCCTTTGCCGATGCGACCCCGCAGGACCAGATGGCAGCCGGCAAGCTGATGAAGAAGCTGGAGGCGGAGATCGTCCGCGGCGCCATCCTCAAGGACGGCACCCGCATCGACGGCCGCACTACCACGCAGATCCGTCCGATCGAGGCGATGGTGCACTTCCTCCCGCGGACGCACGGCTCGGCCCTGTTCACGCGCGGCGAGACGCAGTCGATCTGCACCACCACGCTCGGCACGCGCGACGCAGAGCAGATGATCGATGGCCTGAACGGTTTGTCGTACGAAAACTTCATGCTGCACTACAACTTCCCGCCCTATTCGGTCGGTGAAGTCGGTCGTTTCGGTGCGCCGGGTCGTCGCGAAGTCGGCCACGGCAAGCTCGCCTGGCGCGCGCTGCACCCGGTGCTGCCGTCGAAGGAAGAGTTCCCGTACACGATCCGCGTTCTGTCGGACATCACGGAGAGCAACGGCTCGTCGTCGATGGCGACGGTCTGCGGCGGTTCGCTGTCGATGATGGATGCGGGCGTTCCGCTCAAGCGTCCGGTGTCGGGCATCGCGATGGGCCTGATCCTCGAGGGCAAGAACTTCGCGGTTCTGTCGGACATCCTGGGCGATGAGGATCACCTCGGCGACATGGACTTCAAGGTCGCCGGCACGTCCGAGGGCATCACCACGATGCAGATGGACATCAAGATCGCCGGCATCACCGAGGAGATCATGGGCAAGGCGCTGGCACAGGCCAAGGAAGGCCGCGCGCACATCCTCGGCGAAATGGCCAAGGCGCTCGATCACACGCGTGAGGAGCTGTCGGCGCACGCACCGCGCATCGAGACCTTCACGATCGAGAAGTCGAAGATCCGTGAAGTCATCGGCACCGGCGGCAAGGTGATCCGCGAGATCGTCGCGCAGACCGGCGCCAAGGTCGACATCGACGACGAGGGCGTGATCAAGGTGTCGTCGTCCGACCCCGCGCAGATCGACGCTGCGATCAAGTGGATCAAGGGCCTCGTCGAGGAAGCCGAAGTCGGCAAAGTCTATGACGGCAAGGTCGTCAACCTGGTGGACTTCGGTGCGTTCGTGAACTTCATGGGTGGCAAGGACGGTCTCGTCCACGTGTCCGAAATCAAGAACGAGCGCGTCGAGAAGGTCTCGGATGCGCTGAGCGAAGGCCAGGAAGTCAAGGTCAAGGTCCTCGAGATCGACCCGCGCGGCAAGGTTCGCCTGTCGATGCGCGTCGTCGACCAGACGACCGGCGAAGAGCTGGAAGATACCCGCCCGGCGCGTGAGCCCCGTGAGGGTGGCGATCGTGGTCCGCGCGGTCCGCGTCGTGACGGCGATGGTGGCCGTGATGCCGGTAACGGCGGCGGCGGACGTGGTCCGCGCGGCGAAGGCGGCGGCGGTGACCGCGGTTCGCGTGGCCCGCGTCGTGATGGCGACGGTGGTCGCGATGCCGGCGGCAACGGCGGTGGCCGTGGCCCGCGTCGTGACGGCGGTGGCCAGGGCGGCGCCCAGACTGAGGGCCGCGCTCCCCGCGCCGAGCGTTCGGACGGCGACAAGGCCCCCGAGTTCGCTCCGGCGTTCCTGACGGGCGATCGCGACTAAGCCTTTCGCTTCGGCGAGACGAAGGGGGATCCGGGCAACCGGGTCCCCTTTTTCGTGGCCGATTGCGATCGACAGACAGCGGTCGACGGCTCCGCGCCGCTGGGGGTCGCGCAATCTGTTGTCGTGGGAGCGGCATTTGATCCGCCATTGTGCGGATCTGGAGCCCGAGACTGGGAGTCCCACAGGGTGACTGATGAGCCCTGCCCTGCCCGACGTTGACGCACACGGGGCGAGCTTCGCCGCGAACCCGGCGCCAGGGCCGGTATCTTTAAGAAGGGTAAGTGGGGAGCTTCTGTTGCTCGGTGCTCCCCGTACCGCCGGTTTCCGCTTCTGTTGCCCGGTGCGGCCCGAACCGCGCTTTCGTCCGTATAACCTAGGTCGTTAGACCGTCAGTTATGCGGCAATTGCGAGTGCTTCGTTATCGTTGGCACTTGTGTATGGGCCGTTGCGGTGGTCCCATTCCGAGCGAAACATAGCGTCGTTGAACACACGTCGATCCTAGTTCGACCCCGTCATCGTCCCCCTCTTTCGAAGAGGGCGGTGGTGGAGTCGCCGGGTACTGCCCCCGGGTCCGCTGTGTCTATGACACGCCACGGTTTATCGCCATAGTCGCCAGGAGAGAATTCCCCCGACGACAGTCCGGATATAGGCTGCAAGCCCGACGATTAAAAGCCTGCGAATTACGCTTCTATGGCCTTTCGCTCGCCACAAACCGCGTGCATAGCAACATATATTATGTTGACGCAGCGCTCCCGCTACGCGCTTCGCGCGATGATCTTCCTTGGCGGCGCCCCCGCCGGCAGCCCTCCGATTCCGATGACCCGGATTGCTGCGGAAGCGAACGTGCCGCGCAAGTTTCTCGAACTCATCCTTGCCGACCTGCGCGAATCCGGGTTGCTCAACAGCCATCGCGGCAAGATGGGCGGCTATTGCCTGTCGCGGCCCAGTCACCTGATTTCGCTGGGTGAAATCATCCGGATCATCGAGGGGCCGCTCGCACTGGTGCCGTGCGTGAGCAGGACCGCGTACAGACCGTGTCTCGACTGCAAGAGCGAGGCGGATTGCGCGATCCGCTATGCGATGATGCGCGTCCGCGACGAGACGGCACGCATTCTCGACGGCACGAGCCTTGCGGACGCCAACGCCGAAAGTCTTGCCGCCGCGTGATCCTGCGCTCCTCCCATGCGGAGGAGGACCACGATACCGCTGGACCACGAGCGACGAGGAAGCCTCGCGCCCGCGGCCTCTCCCATCCGACTTATCGACGCGTCTTCAGCTCGTCGCGGATCTCGCGAAGAAGCGCGATCTCGACGGGCTCGGGCGCAGGCGTGACGGGCACCGCCGCTTCCTCGCGCTTCAGCCGCGCGGCTTCGCGTTCGATCAGCCCCGCCGCGCGGTTTACGACGCGCAGGATCATGAAGATGATGAACGCGACGATGACGAAATTGACCAGCTGAGTCGCGAACGCGCCATAGCCGAGCAACGGGACCCCTGCCTTCTTCAGCGCCGCGTAATCGCTGAGCGAGCCGGCATAGCTGGCCGGTACAGGGCCCATCCGCCAGAAGTAGCTCGAAAAGTCGAGCCCGCCAAAGATCTTGCCGATCACCGGCATGAGCACGTCGTCGGTGAGCGACGTCACGATCTTGCTGAATGCCGCGCCGATGATCACCGCGATCGCCAGATCGAGCACGTTGCCGCGCATGATGAACGCCTTGAATTCCTTGAGCATGTGCGCCCCCTTTTTTGACACGGCTACGCTAATCCTCGATTTCGGTTTCGCCAAGCGGGTCGACTGTCCTATGGGGGTGACACAGACAAGCAGGAGAGCCCCGATGTCGTCCTATGCCCCGATCTTCCGCGGAACTGCCGCCATCGCGCTTGCCGCGACCGTCGCGGGCTGCGGGATCAACAGCATCCCGACCGCCGAGGAGAACGTGAAGGCGCGCTGGGCCGATGTGCAGAACGACTATCAGCGGCGTGCCGATCTGATCCCCAACCTCGTCGCGACCGTCAAGGCCGCGGGGGCGCAGGAGAAGAGCATTCTGGTCGAAGTCACGCAGGCTCGTGCCGCCGCGAGCACGGTCCAGGTGTCGGGCGACGACCTGACCGATCCCGCCAAGATCGCGCAATTCTCACGCGTGCAAGGCGCCGTCGGCCTGTCGCTGCAACGGCTTCAAGAAGCGTATCCCGAGCTGAAGAGCCAGGGCAATTACACCACGCTGATGAGCCAGCTCGAAGGCACCGAGAACCGCATCACGATCGCACGGCGCGATTATAACGGCGCGGTCCAGGCGTATAACACGAAGATCCGCACCTTCCCCGACGCCGTCGGTGCGAAGATCTTCTATGGTGCAAAGCCAATGGTCCCGTTTGCGGCGACCACGCCGGGCGCCGAGACGGCCCCGACGGTGAACTTCGGCAACGCGAGCTGATCGCGGGGCCGGCGGCATGATCCGCGCGCTCGTGGCGCTCGTGCTTGCGGCGCTGCTCGGCAGTGGCACAGCAGGCGCGCAGACGTTCCCGAAATTCACCGGCTTCGTCGTCGACGCCGCAAACGTGATCCCGCCCGAGCAGGAGGCGGCGCTCACCAAGCGGCTCGACGATCTGCAAAAGACGACGGGTAACCAACTGGTGGTCGCGACCGTGGCGGATCTCGAGGGCTATCCTATCGAGGATTACGGCTATCGCCTGCTTCGTAGTTGGGGTGTCGGACTGAAGGACACCAATAACGGCGCCATCCTCCTCGTCGCGCCGAACGACCGCAAGGTCCGGATCGAGGTCGGCTACGGACTCGAGCCGGTGTTGACCGACGCGTTCTCGAGCGTCGTGATCAACCAGCAGATCCTGCCCCGGTTCAAGGCGGGCGACATGGCCGGCGGCATCGTCGCCGGGACGAATGCCGTCGCCGATCAGCTCGCGCTGCCCGATGCCGAGGCCCGGGCTAAGGTCGGTGCCGCGGCGGCCGAATATGACAAGACGCATCGCCGCCCGGCCGGCACCGGCGGAGGCGGCATCCCGATCGCGCTGATCGTCTTCGGCATCATCCTGGCCGCGATCGTCATCCCGATGCTGTCGCGTCGTGCGGGCGGCAAGCGCTTTTCGGACGGCAGCCGGGGCAGCGGCGCGCTCCCCATCGTGCTGTGGAGTATCGCAAACGAGATGTCGCGCGGCGGCGGCGGCGGTGGATGGGGTGGCGGAGACAGCGGTGGCGGCGGCGGCTGGATGGGCGGCGGCTTTGGCGGCGGTGGCGGCGGATCGGCCGGCGGCGGCGGCGCTTCGGGGAGTTGGTGACATGCGACTAAGCAAAGCCGACCATGACCGCGTGACCGCAGCGGTGACTCAGGCGGAAGCCGCCACGACCGGCGAGATCGTGACGATCGTCGCGCGTCAGTCCGACGCCTATCACGACGCGTCGCTGCAATGGGCGGTGCTCGGCATGGTCCTGACGCTCGCGGTCCTCGCATTCCATCCGGTCGCCGCAGACCAGATCTATGCGCGGCTGGTCGATCCCTGGGCGCAATCCGCGCCGCAGGGCGCGCTGTTCGGGATCGCGCTCGTGCTGATGACGCTGGTCTATCTCGGCGTGCGACTGGTGCTTGCCGTGCCCGCGCTGCGAATCGCGCTGACGCCGGGCGCGACCAAATCGCGGCGGGTGCGAAGGCGCGCGTTGATGCTGTTCCGGGCGGGTGCGGAGAAGCGCACGCGCGGATCGACCGGCGTGCTGCTCTACCTGTCGCTTGTCGAACACCGTGCGGAGATCGTCGCCGACGCGGCGATCCATTCGCGCGTGCCGAACGAGACCTGGGGTGCGGCAATGGCGGCGGTGCTCACCGCCGTACGCGACGACCGGCCGGCGGACGGCATGGCCGATGCCGTCGCGCAGATCGGCGTGGTACTCGCCGAACATTTCCCGCGCACCGGCGCAGCGGTGAACGAGCTTCCTGACCGGCTGATCGAACTATGAGCAAGACCGTATGGGCGGGCAAGTTCCTGACCGTGCAGACCGAAGGCCGCTGGGAATTCGCGGAGCGCAAGGGTCAGATCGCGGCGGCGGTGATCGTCGCGATCGACGCGGGCGACGTAATCCTCGTCGAACAGTTCCGCGTCCCGCTGGGGCGGGCGTGTCTCGAACTGCCCGCAGGCCTAGTCGGTGACGAGACCGCGGGCGAAAGCGTCGCGGTTGCGGCGGGCCGGGAGCTGGAGGAGGAGACGGGCTACCGCGCGTCCGCGATCGAGGATCTCGGCCTGTTCTATTCGTCGCCCGGAATGACGTCCGAATGCTTCACGCTGGTGCGCGCCACCGGCCTGACCCGCGTCGGCGACGGCGGTGGCGATAGCGACGAGAACATCACCGTGCACCGCGTCGCGCTTGCCGAGGTTCCGGCCTTCGTCGCGGCGAGACGTGCCGCGGGCGTCGCGATCGACACCAAGATGCTGCTCATCCTGGCAGGATCGATCCTCTAACCCGCCCGGCGGCGCGGCTTATTTGAAGTTGTCGGCGTAGCTCTGCAGCTTCAGCGTCTTCTGCGGCGCCGGAACGACGGTGTAGCCGAACCCCTCGCGCTCGCAATGCGCGATCGCCGCTTCGGCGGTGGGGAAGAACAGGCGGAGCTGGTCGCGCGTGTCGCCGCTGCCGGCCCAGCCGGTCAGCGGATCGGGGCGCTTGGGCTCCGACGGTTCGAATTCGAGCTGCCAGCTGTCGGTCCGGTGCTTGCCGGACTGCATGGCGTTCTTGGGGCGCTGAAAGATACGGGCGGTAGGCATAGCGTTCCCCTTATCGCGAACTGGCCGACCTTGCATCCGCCTTTTTCGTGCGCAGTGTCGCCGACGCCGCGGCGGGATCGTCGGGCCAGGGATGCTTGGGATAACGACCGCGCATCTCCTTGGCGACCGCGCTCCAGCTGCCCGCCCAGAAACCGGGCAGATCGCGGGTTGTCTGGATCGGGCGTCCGGCGGGCGATGTAAGGCTGAGGACAAGCGGCACGCGCTGCTCGCCGATCACCGGATGGACCGCGAGACCGAACAGCGCCTGCACGCGCAATTCGACTCGCGGACCGCCTTCCGCGGCATAGTCGATCGCGTGGGTGCTCCCCGCGGGGCTCGTGAAATCGGCCGGGGCAAGCCGGTTGATGGCCTGCAGTGCATCCCAGCCGAGCAGGTTGCGCAGCGCGTCGGCGAGCGCGCCCGGGGCAATCGCGTCCAGCCGACGCTTGCCGGCCAGCAACGGGGCGAGCCATTCGTCGATGCGGTCGAGCAGCGTCGCATCGTCGAGCGGCACGCCGGCATAGGCGGCGCGATCGCGCAGCGCCTGGGCGCCGTCGCTCCACGACAGCAGAGCAAGGCCATGCTCGCGGACGCCGTCGAGCAACGCGGCGAGAATCGACTCGGGATCGGCGCCGCTGTCGGGGCCACTCGACAGGCGGATCGCGCCGAGCCTGCGCTCGCGGAGCGCCTGGATTCCGCCGGTCGTGGGATCGAACTGCACGCTACGACGCGATTCGATCCGATCGGCGAACAGCGTCTCGACGGTGGACTGGTCGATCGCCACCGCCGACAGGATCCGCGCGCCCGCCGCCGAGCCCTGCGTATCGGCGACCGCGAGCCATTCCGACCGCGCGAGCGGCGCGGTGGGATCGAGCCGGAATCCCCGGCCTCCGACCGACGCCCATGTCTCGCCGGACGCGTCGCGTCGACGCGCGACACGATCGGGGAAACCAAGCGCGACGCAGATGTCCGCGCCGCCGCCCGTTTGCGGGGACGGCGTGGACCGTCCGCTTACACCATTCACGTTGCGGGTGGCCGATGCCGGGTAGGAGCCCCCTGCCCCCCCCGCTCCCGAAACGGGCGGTGCCAGTTTCGCCCATCGCTCCGCCATCCCGCGCGCCGCCTGCGCCTTGGGCCCGCGCTCGGTTTTCCATCGACGCAGGCGGGTTTCGAGGTCGACATCCTGTCCGCCGATGCCGCGCTCGCCGAGCAGGACCGCTACCTGTGCCGCGACGGGTGCCAGGTCGCGGTCGGCGGCGCGCAGGAGCATGTGCGCCAGCCGCGGCGGCATCGGCAGTTTGGCGATCGCACGGCCATGCGCGGTCGGCCGCCCGTCTTCGATCGCCTCGAGCGTCGTCAGGCGTGCCATCGCCTCGTCGATCGCCGCGGCGGGGGGCGGATCGATCCAGCGCAGGTCGCGCGGATCGCCCACGCCCCATAATGCGCAGGCGAGGACCAGCGCCGAGAGGTCCGCCTCCAGGATCTCGGGAGGATCGTAGCGGGGCAGCCCCGCGGTGGCTGCCTCTTCCCACAAGCGATAGGCTATACCCGGCCCGAGCCGCGCCGCGCGGCCGGCGCGCTGCGTGACCGCGGCCTGGCTCGCGCGTTCGGTCACCAGCCGCGTCATGCCCGCGGCACGGTCATAGCGCGGGCGGCGCGCCAGACCCGAATCGACGACGATGCGGATACCGTCGAGCGTCAGGCTGGTCTCGGCAATGCTGGTGGCGAGCGCGACCTTGCGGCGGCCATCGGGTTCGGGAAGGATCGCGGCGCGCTGGGCTGCGGGGTCGAGGCTGCCGTGAAGCTCGTGCAGGACGATGTCGTCCGGAAGATTGGCGAGGCGGTCGGCGGTGCGTTCGATCTCCGCGACGCCGGGAAGGAAAGCGAGGACGCCGCCCTCCGCCTCGCCGAGCGCGCGCCGGATGGCGGACGCGACCGAATCCTCGATCCGCAACTCCGCCTGGCGGCCGATGTGCCGCAGCGTCAGCGGATAGCTCCGGCCTTCGCTTTCGATCACCGGCGCGCCCTGTGCATCCGGGTCCATCAGCGCCGCGAATCGTGCACCGTCGAGCGTCGCCGACATCGCGACGATACGCAGATCGGGGCGGAAGCCCGCCTGCACGTCGAGGGCGAGCGCCAGTCCGAAATCGCCATCGAGGCTCCGCTCGTGGACCTCGTCGAACAGCACGGCGGAGACGCCCGCGAGTTCTGGGTCCGCCTGGATCCGCGCGACGAAGATGCCCTCCGTGATCACGGTCACGCGCGTCGCGGCCGAGCGCTTGCTGTCCATGCGCGTCGCATAGCCGAAGGTCTGGCCGACGGGTTCGCCCGCGGTCGCCGCCATCCGCTCGGCCGCCGCCCGCGCGGCGAGGCGCCGCGGCGACAGCAGCAGGATCTCGCCGGTGCACCACGGCTCGGCGAGAAGCGCGGGCGCAACCGCGGTGGTCTTGCCCGCACCCGGCGGCGCGACGAGCACCGCCGAAGCGCGTTCGCGTAGCGCAGCGACGAGATCCGGTAATACGACAAGGATGGGAAGTGGCGGCGGCGTCATCCGCGCCTGCTGCCACAGGCAAGCCCGCGGCGACAGCGTTCGTGGCGCCAAACGTTGCATGCCGCGCTCCAATCCGCCCCGCCAGGAGAAGATCGTCTGGTTGCGACCGGCTCGATGGCGACCGGCTGGGCGGCAGGCCGTTCGATGGCGACTGGCACGCCGCACGGCACCGAAGGCTGGCAAGCGCTCGCGAACCTGCTAGATGCGGCGCCAGTATTTATGGCGTCCGATCCTTCCCCCACTCCGACGACGGCGATCCGCCGTACCACCGACAGGTTGCGGGGCGGGTTCGCACGCGCCTGGGCAAGCCGTTGGACCAAGGCGGCGCTCGCGCTGTTCGGGGCCGGGCTGATCGCAATCTTCGCCTTCTGGCTGATCGTGGTGCGCGATCTTCCCTCGGTCGATACGCTGCGCACCTATGAGCCGCCGCTGCCGACCAACGTACGCGGCATCGATGGCGCGCCGATCCACAGCTATGCGCGCGAACGCCGTGTCGAACTGAGCTTCGCCGAATATCCGCCGATGCTCGTCAACGCGTTCCTCGCGGCCGAGGACAAGTCGTTCTTCGAACATCACGGCGTCGATTATCCCGGGCTCGCCGGCGCGGTGTATGACTATGTGTCCAAGATCGGCAGCGGCCGCCGCGCCCGCGGTGGATCGACGATCACCCAACAGGTCGCCAAGAACCTGTTGATCGGCAACGCCTATTCGCCATCGCGCAAGCTGCGCGAAGCGGTGCTGGCCTACAAGATCGAAGATACGCTGACCAAGCAGCAGATCCTCGAACTCTATCTCAACCAGATCGCGCTGGGGCGAAACGCATTCGGGGTCGAGGCCGCGAGCCACGCCTATTTCGACAAGGATCTGGGCCAGCTCGACCTCGCGCAGATGGCGTATCTGGCGATCCTGCCGAAGGGGCCGTCCAACTACGATCCGGCGCGCTATGCCGAACGCGCGATGATCCGGCGCAACTACGTGCTCGACCGGATGCTGCAGAACGGCTTCATCACGCGTGCGCAGTTCAGCGAAGCCAATGCCCAGCCGCTTGGCACGGTGATGCGCCGCACGCCCAAGTTCGAAAGCGTCGGCGGCTATTTCGTCGAGGAAGTCCGCCGCCAGCTGATGGCGAAGTTCGGCGAAAGCGCGAAGGACGGCCCGTACAGCGTCTATTCGGGCGGCCTGTGGGTGCGGACCTCGTTCGACACGCGGCTGCAGGATCTGGCGCAGCAGGCGCTGCGTGACGGACTGGTGCGGTTCGACAGCGGTCGTGGCTGGAACGGGCCGATCCGCCATGTCGAGATCGAGGACGACAACTGGCTCCAGCCGTTGCTCAACAGCAATATCGCGCTCGACTATCGCGACTGGGTGGCGGCGATCGTGACGGGCAAGGACGGCAACGCCTGGAATCTCGGCTTCCGCACCGGCAAGACCGGCACGCTGCCGCGTTATGCCGCGCAGATGGCGGTGCGCGGCAAGGGCGGCAACGCGTTCGGCGCGATCAAGACGGGTGACATCATCGCCGTGGCGCCCGACGGCGGCGACTTCGCGTTGCGCGCGATTCCCAAGGTATCGGGCGCCTTCGTCGTCGAGGAGCCCGCGAGCGGCCGCGTGCTGGCGATGCAGGGCGGGTTCGACGACCGGCTGCAGGCATTCAACCGCGCGACTCAGGCGATGCGGCAGCCCGGATCGACGATCAAGCCGATCGTCTATTCCGCCGCGCTCGACAACGGGATGACGCCTGCGTCGATCATCGTCGACGGGCCGTTCTGCGTCTATCAGGGCGCGCGGCTCGGGCAGAAATGCTTCCGCAACTTCGGCAATTCGCGCGGCGCGGGGCCGCACACGATGCGCTGGGGAATCGAACAGTCGCGCAATCTGATGACCGTGCGGACCGCCGCGCAGACCGGGATGCCGAAGGTCGTCGCCACCATCAAGAAGATGGGCGTCGGCGACTATGCGCCCTATCTCTCGTTCGCACTGGGCGCGGGCGAGACGACGGTGGGGAGGATGGTCAACGCCTATTCGATCCTCGCGAACAACGGCAAGGGCGGGCCGCCGTCGCTGATCGACTTCGTCCAGGATCGTCATGGCAAGGTGATCTGGCCTGAGAACTGGCGCGCCTGCGACCGCTGCAACGCGCCCGACTGGGACGGCAAGCCGATGCCGCGTCCGGTCACGCGCCAGCGCCAGGTGCTCGACGCGATGACCGCGTACCAGATGGTCCACATCACCGAAGGCGTCGTCCAGCGCGGCACCGCGGTGACGCTGCGCGATCTCGACCGGCCGATGTTCGGCAAGACCGGGACCAACAATGGCCCGACCGATGTGTGGTTCATCGGCGGCACGCCGCAGTTCGTCGGCGGGCTGTATATCGGCTTCGACACGCCGCGGAACCTGGGTGGCGCCGCGCAGGGCGGCACGCTCGCCGCGCCGATCTTCAAGCAGTTCGCGGTCAAGGCCTATGAGGATCTGCCCAAGCTGCCGTTCCGTGCCCCCGCCGGGATCCGCATGGTCCGGATCGATCGCGGCAGCGGGCGGCCAGTCTACGGCACCTGGCCCAACACCGACGATCCGAAGCCCGCGGTGATCTGGGAAGCGTTCAAGCCCGAGAGCGAGCCGCGGCGTGCCGCCCGCCGTGCAGGCCCCGCTCCGACCACAGCCGCGACGGTCGCCGTGAAAAAGGCCGAAGCCCCGCGCGACAGCGATTTCTTGCAAAGAGAAGGCGGAATCTACTAGCGCAGTTCCTACATCGTCATCCCAGCGCACGCTGGGATCTCCGTCCGCACCCGCGCGCTCGCGGACGGAGATCCCGGCGTCCGCCGGGATGACGGACATTTTGGAGAATACCCATGCGCGCCGAAGCGCAGGCTCACGTAGACACCATCAAAGACGCGCTGGCCTTGCTGCGCCGCTTCCTCGACTGGGACCGCGCGCTGCGTCGTCTCGACGAGCTGAACGCGCGCGTCGAGGATCAGGCGCTCTGGTCCGATCCCAAGGCCGCGCAGGAGGTGATGCGCGAGCGTCGTCGTCTCGACGAGGCGATCGGCGCGACTCGCGCGATCGAGAGCGAACTGGCGGACACGTCCGAGCTAATCGAGATGGCCGAGGCCGAGGGCGATACCGCGATGGAGGCCGATGGCGTCGCCGCGCTCGCCGAACTCGCGGCGCGTGCCGACAAGGACAAGATCAAGGCGCTGCTCGCGGGCGAGGCCGATGGCAACGACACCTATATCGAGGTCAATGCCGGCGCCGGCGGCACCGAGAGCCAGGACTGGGCGGGGATGCTCAGCCGGATGTATTCGCGCTGGGGCGAGCGCCACGGGCTGAAGGTCGAGCTGATCGACCAGCATTCGGGCGAGCAGGCGGGGATCAAATCCGCCACGCTGCTGCTGAAAGGCGAGAATGCGTACGGCTATGCCAAGACCGAGAGCGGCGTCCACCGCCTCGTCCGGATCAGCCCGTACGACTCGGCCGCGCGTCGTCACACTTCGTTCGCCAGCGTCTGGGTCTACCCGGTCGTCGACGACAATATCGAGGTCGAGTATAACGAGAGCGACCTGCGGATCGACACGTACCGCGCGTCGGGCGCGGGCGGGCAGCACATCAACACGACCGATTCGGCGGTGCGCATCACGCACATCCCGACCGGCATCGTCGTGCAGTGCCAGAACCAGCGGTCGCAGCACAAGAACAAGGCCGAGGCGTACAACCAGCTCCGCGCGCGTCTCTACGAACGCGAACTGGCGATCCGTGAAGCCGCGGCCAACGCCGAGAATGCGGGCAAGACCGATATCGGCTGGGGTCACCAGATCCGGTCGTACGTGCTGCAGCCGTACCAGATGGTGAAGGACCTGCGCACCGGCGTCGTCTCGACCAGCCCGTCGGACGTGCTCGACGGCGATCTCGAACTGTTCATGGCGGCGGCGCTGTCGCAGCGCGTGACCGGCGAGGCTGTCGAGGTGGAGGACGTCGATTGACGCTGAGGGATGCCCTCTTCCTGATGCTGTCGCCGGTGTTTCTGCTCGCGGCCTGCGACGGCAGCAAGCCGCTGATCAAGCGCGAGCCGAAGGAACCCGTGTTCCCCGCCGCCGACCGTCCGGTCGCGTCGATCGTGTCGTCGCGCTGGTCCAACGAAGAGGCACGCGATCGGCTGAACGAGGCCGGCGAGGTCATGAACAAGGCGGATATCCGCAAGGGCATGACCGTCGCCGACATCGGCGCGGGCGAGGGCTATTACACGATCCGCATGGCCGCGCGCGTCGGCAAGGAAGGCCGTGTGCTGGCGGAGGACATCGTTGCCAACGTCCGCGACCAGCTGGCGGAACGAGTCGCGCGCGAGGATCTGGCCAATGTCAGCGTGAAGCTCGGCGAGCCGAACGACGCGAAGCTGCCCGAAGCGAGTTTCGACCGCGTGCTGATGGTGCACATGTACCACGAGATCGAGCAGCCCTATGAATTCCTCTGGCGGCTCCGGCCATCGTTGAAGCCGGACGGGCTGGTCGTCGTCGTCGATGCCGACCGCCAGACGCAGAACCACGGCACCCCCCCTGCGCTGTTGAAGTGCGAATTCGCCGCGGTCGGCTATACCGAGGTCGATACCGACGCGATGCCCTCGGCGGGCGGCTACATCGCCACCTTCCGCGCGACGGGCCCGCGCCCCGCGCCGGACGCGATCCGCGCCTGTCGGCTGCGCTGACGCCCTGACCGTCGTATCGACGACGCCGCTCCCCCCTTCCGTCATCCTGACGAAGGTCAGGATCCAGAGCCAAAGGCGGCACGGTTATAACCCTGGATCCTGACTTTCGTCAGGATGACGGAAACGGGTAGGACGCCATTCGCCTGTCCCGACCGCCGCGCAACGCCTCGTCACCCGACAAACGCACGCCAACGACATTCCCTTGAGCCAGAGCGCGCACCCGACTACGCCCGCCGCCATGCGCCAGTATCTCGACCTCATGGACCGCGTGCTCTCGACCGGAGTCGAGACGATGGACCGCACCGGCACCGGCACGCTGAGCGTGTTCGGCGCGCAGATGCGCTTCGATCTCGCCGCAGGCTTCCCCGTGCTCACCACCAAGAAGCTCCACCTCCGCTCGATCATCGTCGAGCTTTTGTGGTTCCTGCGCGGTGACACCAACGTCCGCTGGCTGCAGGAGCGCAAGGTCGCGATCTGGGACGAATGGGCGGACGAGAACGGCGATCTCGGCCCGGTCTACGGCAAGCAGTGGCGCGACTGGGCGACTGCCGACGGCCGCCACATCGACCAGATCGCCGAGCTCATCGACCAGATCAGGACCAACCCCGCCTCGCGCCGCCAGATCGTCAGCGCGTGGAATCCGGGCGACCTGCACGCGATGGCGCTCGCGCCGTGCCACTGCCTGTTCCAGACTCACGTCGCGAACGGCAAGCTGTCACTCCAGCTCTACCAGCGCTCGGGCGACATCTTCCTCGGCGTGCCGTTCAACATCGCGAGCTACGCGTTGCTGACGCATATTCTCGCGCAGCAATGCGGGCTGGAAGTCGGCGAGTTCATCTGGACCGGCGGCGACTGCCACCTCTATTCGAACCATCTCGAGCAGGCGCGGCTGCAACTGAGCCGCGATCCCGGCCCGCTCCCGCGGCTCGAGATCCTCCGCAAACCGGACTCGATCGACGCGTACGAGTATGAGGATTTCGTGCTCCACGACTATGTCGCGCAGCCGCACATCAAGGCGCCCGTCGCCGTCTGAACAGAGAGCGAATCGCAATAGGAACTGGGTGCCGTCCGCACGGTTGACCGTCCGAACCCATTCGGAAGGCCTATCATGGACATCACTCAGCTCATCCTCGACGAACACGCGCAGCAGCGTGCGTTGTTCGCGCAGATCGATTCGATCGACGCCAAGGACACCGAGGCGTTGTCGGCGCTGTGGACGCGCCTCAAGAACCTGCTCGACGCGCATGCCGAGGCAGAGGAGCGCTTCTTCTACCCGCGCCTCATGAAGATCGGCACCGGCGGCAACGACGCCGACTCGGCCGCCGAGGAGACCGAGGACGCGATCGAGGATCACAACGACATCCGCGAGACCGGCGAAGCGGTCGACAAGCACCCGGTCGGCTCGGACGCGTGGTTCGAGGCGGTCGGCGAGTGCAACAAGGCCAACAGCGATCACCTCGCCGAGGAAGAGCGCCAGGGGCTCACCGACTTCCGCAAGCATGCGACGCTCGAAGAGCGGCATGAGTTGGGCGTCCGGTTCGCGGCGTTCGAGGCGAACCACCTGAACGGCGTGAAGGTCGTCGAGAAGGACCCCGAGGCGTACGTCAAGGAACACGCCCCGAACTGATCCCTGATTCACCACCCCGGCGAAGGCCGGGGCCCAATTGGCAAGGTCGAGGTAACGGAGCGGTGCGCTCGTCATCGACGTTCCCCAATTGGGCCCCGGCCTTCGCCGGGGTGGCGTTAGGGGCTGGGGGTGTCGTTCCATACGAGGAGTAGCCCCCCGCCCCCCGATCCGGCATGATAGCCGCATGATCACCTTCTACCTCGCCCGCGCCAGCAACGGCGTCATCGGCCGCGACGGCCAGCTCCCCTGGCGCCTCCCCGCCGATCTCAAGCGGTTCAAGGCGCTGACGATGGGCAAGCCGATGGTGATGGGGCGGAAAACGTTCGAGAGCTTCCCGAGCCCCCTCCCCGGGCGCCGGCACATCGTCCTCACGCGCGGCCACTGGCACGCCGACGGCGCGGAGGTGGCGCATTCGATCGACGAGGCGCTCGCGATGGCGGGCGAAGAGGTCGCCGTGATCGGCGGCGCGCAGATCTATGCGCAGTTGCTCCCCCATGCGGACCGGATTGAACTCACCGAAGTCCATGACGAGCCCGAGGGCGACGCGATCGTCCCCGCGTTCGACGGCTGGCGCGAGATTGCGCGCGAGGACCACCCCGGCGAAAAGCAGCGCCCACCCTTTAGCTTCGTCACGCTCACCCGCCGCTGAAGACTGTTCCCCCGCGAAGCCGGCGCGGGCGGGCAAGCGTAAGGAGGGACTATCGTCATCCGCGGCGTCTGGGTACTGACCCGTACATGCAACGGCTCGACGGTGGCGCATCCATCCCTTCGTATCTGGCGGACGGGATCGTGGCGCTGGGTAATTTCGACGGATTCCATCTCGGTCACCAGGCGGTGGTCGCGCGCGCGATCGCGTGGGCAAAGGCAGAGGGTCGCCCCGCGCTGGTCGCGACGTTCGATCCGCATCCGGTCCGCCATTTCCGCCCCGCTACGCCCCCGTTTCGCCTCACCACGCTCGACCAGCGCGAGCGGCTGTTCGCAGACGCTGGCGCGGATGCGATGGTGGTGTTCCATTTCGACGGCGATCTCGCCGCGCTGACCGCCGAGCAGTTCGTCGCCGACCGGCTCGAACGCAATCTGCGGATCGGCGGCGTGGTGACGGGCGAGGACTTCACCTTCGGCCATGCCAAGAGCGGCACCGTCCACACGCTCGCCGCGCGCGGCCCGGTCCACGGGTTCCGCGCGGAAACGGTCGGCGCGGTCGCGCTGGATGGCGAGACGGTGTCCTCGACCCGGATCCGCGAGGCTTTGCGGGCCGGCGACATGGCGACCGCGACGCGGCTGCTCACCCGCCCGTTCGCGATCGAGGGCGTGGTGCAGCATGGCGACAAGCTCGGCCGCACGATCGGCTATCCGACCGCGAACATCGACATGGGCAAGTATCTGCGTCCCGCCTACGGGATCTATGCGGTGACCGGGCAGCTGGAGGACGGTCGCGTCCTGAAGGGCGCCGCCAATCTCGGCATCCGCCCGAGCTTCGATCCGCCCAAGGAACTGCTCGAGCCGCATTTCTTCGATTTCGCCGAGGACCTGTACGGCCGCCGCATCGAGGTCTCGCTGATCGACTATCTCCGTCCCGAAGCGAAGTTCGACGGCCTCGACCCGCTGATCGCGCAGATGGATGCCGACTGCGCGCGGGCACGCGCGATTCTGGCACGATAGACCCGCCTTAATCCATCACCCCAGCGCAAGCTGGGGTATCCCGGTAATGACGCGGCCCCCCGCGGCACGAGACCCCAGCGTTCGCTGGGGTGACGGAAGTAAAAGGGGAGCAAACGGCCGGGGTGACGTGCCACACCGGACGCGCTACAGCCCGGCCCACTTATGACCGATACTCCTGCGCCCGCCCGCGATTACCGCGACACCGTCTTCCTGCCGAAGACCGACTTCCCGATGAAGGCGGGCCTCGCCGCGAAGGAGCCGGCGATCCTCGAGCGCTGGGCGAAACTCGGCATCTACGACCGGCTGCGCGAACAGCGGCTCGGGCGCGAGCGGTTCATCCTGCACGACGGCCCGCCCTATGCGAACGGCGACATCCACATGGGTCACGCCATGAACAAGGTGCTGAAAGACATCATCGTCCGCTCGCAATCCTTGATGGGCAAGGACGCGCCCTATGTCCCCGGCTGGGACTGCCACGGCCTGCCGATCGAGTGGAAGGTCGAGGAAGCGTATCGCGCGAAGAAGCTCAACAAGGACGACGTCCCCGTCGACCAGTTTCGTGCCGAATGCCGCGCCTATGCCGAGAAATGGGTCGACGTGCAGAAGGCCGAGTTCGAGCGGCTCGGCGTGATGGGCGACTGGGCCGATCCGTACCTCACGATGAAGTACGAGGCGGAAGCCACCATCGTCGGCGAGCTGCTCAAGTTCGCCGAGAGCGGCCAGCTGTACCGCGGTGCGAAGCCCGTGATGTGGTCGCCGGTCGAGAAGACCGCGCTCGCCGAGGCCGAGGTCGAGTATGAGGACATCGTCTCGACGCAGATCGACGTCGCGTTCGAGATTGTCGATGCGCCGAACGCCCCCGAGCTGGTCGGCGCGCACGCGGTGATCTGGACGACCACGCCTTGGACGATCCCGGTGAACCAGGCGCTGAGCTATGGGCCTGGCATGCACTATCAAGCTTTTCATGCCGCTGATGGTCGCCGGTTCCTCATCGCCTTCGACCTAAAGGGCGAGTTCGAGCGCCGCACCGGTATCACGCTGGATTCAGGCGATTTGCAAGAGATTGCAGATCGACAGATTCTTGGTGCGCAGCTCGAAGGCGCGACGGCACGCCACCCGATGCACGCGCTTGGCGGCTTCTTCGCGAAACCACGCCCGTTCCTCCCCGGTGAGTTCGTCACGACCGACGCGGGCACCGGGCTCGTCCACATGGCGCCCGACCACGGCGAGGACGATTTCGAGCTCTGCAAGCAATATGGCATCGACCCCGTCTTCGCGATCGACGGTGCGGGCATGTACCGTGCCGACTGGGCGTGGCTCGGCGGGCAAGGGTCGGTCATCAACAAGAAGTTCGTGGCCGCCGACGGCCCGATCTGCACCGACCTGCGCGCGACCGGCGCGCTCCTCGCGGCGAGCGACGACTTCAAGCACAGCTACCCGCATTCGTGGCGCTCGAAGGCCAAGGTGATCTTCCGCGCGACCCCGCAATGGTTCATCCCGATGGATGCGGCCACGCCTCCCTCTCCCCTCCGGGGAGAGGGTCGGGGTGAGGGGCAGCCAAGCAGTGCTGCGCCCGGAACGGG
>JGI20283J13201_100050_pt1 | contig 27794 bp, 20 predicted proteins | sample Plalitdecfosmids_FD_13201 | JGI IMG/M metagenome (IMG submission 13201)
AGACAGATGTTGAAACGAGACGATTCCGTCGCGCCCGATGGCGCGCGCCGTACCGCCCTGCTGCGCCTCGGCGCGCTGTGTGGCCTGGCGCTGGGCGGCGACGTGCTGGCGGCGGTGGCGGCGCCGCGCAAGCCGTCCGCCGCACCCGAACTGCTGACCCGCGACCAGCTGGCGCTGACCGGCGTGCTGGCCCAGCTGATCATACCCAAGACCGACACCCCGGGCGCCGCCGACGTCGGCGCCCACCACACGATCGACCACCTGCTCAAGGTGTGCACGCTGCCGCCGGCGCAGGCGGCCTTCCGCGCCGGCCTGGCGCGGATCGACGCGGTCGCGCAGGCGGACGGCGGCAAGCGCTTCGCCGCGCTGCCGGCCGCGCGCCAGATCGCGCTGCTGCGCCAGCTCGACAGCGGCGCAGCGCCCTTCACGGCGGACGACAAGCAGTTCTTCCGCCAGCTGAAAGGCTACGTGGCCTTCGCTTACTACACCTCGGAAGCCGGCGCCACGCGCGAACTGGCCTACCAGCCGGTCCCCGGCGGTTTCAAGGGAAGTATCAAGGTCACCCCGACCACCCACACCTGGGCACTCTGACATGGCATCCGTGAAGTCGTTTTACATCAAAAGCACGCCCGAGACCTTCGACGCCATCGTCGTCGGCTCCGGCATCACCGGCGGCTGGGCCGCCAAGGAACTCACCGAGCGCGGGCTGAAGGTGCTGATGGTCGAACGCGGCCGTCCCCTCGAGCACAGCGTCGACTACAAGGGCGAGAACCGCGACCCGTGGACCATGCCGAACCGCGGCAAGGTCGACGCCAAGGTCGCCAACGAGCAGTTCGACATCCAGCGCCAGTGCTACGCCTTCGACGAGCACACCCAGGGCTTCTGGAACAATGACCGCGACATGCCCTACTCGACGCCGGCCGACCGCCCGTTCAGCTGGATCCGCGGCAACCAGGTCGGCGGCAAATCGCTGATGTGGGCGCGCCAGTCCTACCGCTGGAGCGACCTCGATTTCGGCGCCAACCTGGCCGACGGCCACGGCAACGACTGGCCGATCCGCTACGCCGACCTGGCGCCCTGGTACACCCACGTCGAGCGCTTCGCCGGCATCAGCGGCAGCAAGGAAGGCCTGGCCGTGCTGCCGGACGGCGAATTCCTGCCGCCATTCGAAATGAACGCCGTCGAGCTCGCCATGAAGGCGAAGTTCGACGCCAAGTATGCGCCGGCGCGCATGATCATCGGCCGCACCGCCAACCTGACCAAGCCGACCGAGCAACACCTCGCCCACGGCCGTGCGCCCTGCCAGGCGCGCGCCCAATGCCACCGCGGCTGCTCGTTCGGGGCCTACTTCTCGACCCAGAGCTCGACGCTGCCGGTGGCGCTGGACACGGGCCGCCTGCGCATCGCCACCGACAGCATCGTCCACAGCGTCCTGTACGACGCCAAGACCAACCGTGCGACCGGTGTGCGCGTGATCGACGCCCATACCCAGGAGACCCGCGACTACCACGCCAAGATCGTGATGCTGTGCGCCTCGACCCTCGGCTCGACCGCCGTGCTGCTCAATTCCAAGTCGTCGGCTTTCCCGAACGGCCTGGCGAATTCGTCCGGCGTGCTCGGACACTACCTGATGGACCACCTGTGGGCGTCCGGCGCCAGTGGCCGCGTCGACGGCTTCGAAGACGAATACTATGAAGGCCGGCGCCCCACCGCCCCCTACATCCCGCGCTTTCGCAACGTCGTCGACAAGCACCCGGACTTCGTGCGCGGCTATGCGCTGGCCGGCGGCGCGTCGCGCGAGGGCTGGTCGGGCAATGCCAACCACGAAGGCTTCGGCGCCGAGTACAAGGCGATGATCAGGAAGCCGGGGCCGTGGCATTTCAGCCTGAGCGGCCAGGGCGAAATGCTGCCGCGCTTCGAGAACGCGGTCAGCCTGCACCCGACCAAGAAGGACAAATGGGGCATGCCGCTGCTGCACATCGACGTCAAGCACTCGGACAACGACATCAAGATGCGCAAGGACATGGCCGAAACGGCCGCCAACGTCCTCGAATACCTGGGCGTGAAGGACGTCAAGACCAAGACGGCCACCGAGAAGGAATACCCGCCCGGCCTGGCGATCCACGAAGTCGGCACGGCGCGCATGGGGCGCGATCCGAAGACCTCGATCCTGAACGGCCATAACCAGGCGCACGACGTTCCCAACCTGTTCGTGACCGACGGCGCGTCGATGTGCTCGAGCGCCTGGCAGAATCCGTCGCTGACCTTCATGGCGCTGACGGCGCGGGCCTGCGCCTACGCCGTCGACGAAATGAAGGCGGGCCGTATCTAGGCGACGTTTAACCATGCTTCCAACAACAACCAAAGAGACGACATGACACCATTCATCAAGCCAGTCCTGGCCCTGACGCTGCTCGGCGCGACCCTGGCCACCCAATTCGCACAGGCCGCGCCGACCAAGCCGCGCCTCGGCGTCCAGCTGTGGTCGGTCAAGGACGAGATCAAGGCGGACTTCGAAGGCACGATGACGAAGCTCGCGCAGCTCGGCTTCCAGGGCGTGGAATTCGCCGGCGTGTTCGGCCCCTACGCCGAGAACCCGAAGGGCCTGAAGGCCTTCATGGACAAGAACAAGCTGGCCTGCGCCGGCGCCCACATGCATTTCGATGCACTGACCGACGACCAGTTCGAGAAGACCACGGCCTTCTACAAGACGCTCGGCTGCAAGAACCTGGTGATCTCGATGGACAAGCGCGGCGCGTCCGCCGAACAAAGCGCCGAGATGAGTAAGGAGCTAACGGCGCTGTCGAAGAAGCTGGCGGCCAAGGGCATGCGCATCGGCTACCATAACCACGCCCAGGAAATGGCCGGCGAAGTCGGCAGCACGCCATGGGACGTGATCGCGAAGAACACCCCGAAAGCGTCGATCATGCAGCAGGACGTGGGCTGGACCGTGGTCGCCGGCAAGGACCCGATCCACTACGCCAACCAGTACCCGGGCCGCACCATCACCACCCACTACAAGGCCAAGTTCGCGCCCGGCACGAGCGGCACGCCGATCCTCGGCCAGGACAAGACCGACTGGGCCGCCCTGACCCGCGCCAACGAAAAGGTCGGCGCGACCGAGTGGATCATTATCGAGCAGGAAGAGTATCCGAACGGGATGGGCCAGCTGGAGACGGTGGCGGCGTCGTTGAAGGGGCTGCAGGCGATCCTGCCGGGAATCGGAAAATAAGCAAGCGTCGTCCCCGCGCAATCACTACGTCGTCCCCGCGCAGGCGGGGATCCAAGTTTGCATGCAGTCCATTAACCCTGTTAGCACTGTGCAAGCAAACTTGGGTTCCCGCCTGCGCGGGAATGACGGTAACCTGAACTGAACGAACAATGAGCCTCTCCGTCCGCTTCACCCAGATCGTCAAGGAATTCGGCCCCGTGCGCGTGCTGCACGGGGTCGATTTCGCGCTCGAGCCGGGGCGCGTGGTCGGCCTGCTGGGCGAGAACGGCGCCGGCAAGTCGACCCTGATGAAAATCCTGGCCGGCTACGAACGTCCGACCACGGGCCAGCTCGTGGTCGACGGCGTCGAGCGCCGCTTCGCGGACGCGCGCGAGGCGGAAGCCCTCGGCATCGCGCTGATCCATCAGGAATTCAACCTGGCCGAACACCTGACGATCGCCCAGAACATCTTCCTCGGCCACGAAAAGACCCGCGGCCTGCTGCTCGACCGCAAAGCCATGTCGCAGGAGGCCGCCGTCTACCTGGAACAGGTGGGCCTGGACGTGCATCCAGACACCCGCGTGGCCGACCTGATCGTCGCCGAAAAGCAGCTGGTCGAAATCGCCAAGGCGCTGTCGCGCAAGGCGCGCCTGTTGATCATGGACGAGCCGACCGCCAGCCTGTCGGCCGGCGAAACCCGCAAGCTGTTCGCGCTGATGGCGCGCCTGAAGGCGGACGGCGTCACCATCGTCTACATCTCGCACAAGCTCGACGAGATGGAAGCGCACACCGATGAAGTGGTGGTCATGCGCGACGGGAAGTTCGTCACGCGCGCCCTCACCCGCGACACCGACCGCCGCCAGATGGCCAACCTGATGGTCGGCCGCGACGTCTCCGACATGTTCCCGCCCAAGCGCTATGCCCCCGCCGACGCGCCCGCGCTGCTCAAGGTAAGCGGCCTGACGGTGCCGGGCTGGATCGAGGCACTGGACTTCGAAGTGCGCGCCGGCGAGATCCTGGGCTTCGCCGGCCTGGTCGGCGCCGGGCGCACGGAAGCCTTCGAGGCCATTCTCGGGCTGCGTCCCCGGAGCGCCGGGCGCATCGAGATCGGCGGCAAGCCGGTCGATATCCGCAGCCCACGCGACGCCATGCGCCACGGCCTGAACTACCTGAGCGAAGACCGCAAGGGCAAGGGCCTGCACGTCGACCTGGGCCTGCGCGAAAACCTCACCATGATGACGCTCGAGCGCGACGCCCGCCCCTGGCTCGACATCAAGGCCGGGCGCGCGGCGCTGACCACCGCGATCACGGATTTCGGCATCCGCCTGCGCGACCCCGAATGCGCGGCCCGTTCGCTCTCGGGCGGCAACCAGCAGAAGCTGGCGCTGGCCAAGTACCTGCGCTCCGACCCGCGCGTGATCGTGCTGGACGAGCCGACCCGCGGCGTCGACGTCGGCGCCAAGCGCGACATCTACACCCTGATCCACCGGCTGGCCGGCGAAGGCCGCGCCGTGGTGGTCATCTCGTCCGAACTGATCGAGTTGATCGGCCTGTCGCACCGGGTCGCGGTGCTGCACGGCGGTCGCCTGCAGACCGTCCTCGGCCCGGACCAGCTCACCGAAGACATCCTGATTTCCCATGCCACCAACACCCATGAACCAATCCACGCCCACGACGCCCACGACACCCAATCAGCCAGGCACTGAGGCCGCGCCCGCGCGCCCGCTGCTGGCGCGCCTGAAAGGCATCGGCCCGGTCGTCGCGCTGGTGCTGCTGTGCATCGCCGGCGGCTTGCTGAACCCGGACTTCGCCACCGTCGACAACCTGATGAACGTGCTGACCCGCACCGCCTTCATCGGCATCATCGCGGTCGGCATGACCTTCGTGATCGTCTCGGGCGGCATCGACTTGTCGGTCGGCTCGATGGCGGCCCTGATCGCCGGCGCCATGATCGTCGCGATGAACGCGCTGGCCACCGGCGCCAGTCCGCCCGGACCGGTGACCATCGTGCTGCTCGGCGTGGCGCTGGCGCTGGCCTTCGGCGCCGTGTTCGGCGTGGTCCACGGCCTGCTCATCACGCACGGCAAGATCGAACCCTTCATCGTCACCCTGGGCACGCTCGGCATCTTCCGCGCCGTGCTGACCTGGCTGTCCGACGGCGGCGCCCTGACCCTCGACTTCAACCTGGCCGAAAGCTACAGCCCGGTGTACTACCAGAGCGTGCTCGGCGTGCCGATTCCGGTCTGGGTGTTCGCCCTGGTGGCCGTGGCCGGCGCCGTGATCCTGAACCGCACCGCCTACGGCCAGCACGTGCAGGCGATCGGCTCGAACGAGCAGGTGGCGCGCTACGCCGCGATCCGGGTCGACCGCACCAAGGTCGCGACCTATCTGCTGCTGGGCGTGTGCGTCGCCATCGCCACCGTCCTGTACGTGCCGCGCCTGGGATCGGCCACCCCGACCACCGGCATCCTGTGGGAACTGGAGGCGATCGCCGCCGTCGTGGTCGGCGGCACCTCGCTGAAAGGCGGCGCCGGGCGTATCCTGGGCACCGTGATCGGGGCGATCCTGCTGTCCGTGATCGGCAACATCCTGAACCTGACCAGCATCATCAGCGTGCACCTGAACGCCGCCGTGCAGGGCGTGGTGATCATCACCGTGGCCTACCTGCAGCGCGGGCGCCGCCAATAACGTTATCCCCGGCCTCGGCGCCAGCCCGGGCGGGGACCCAAGTACAAAAGAAACCGAGGAACCACCATGCGCATCTTGAAAACCATCGCCGCCACCGCCCTGTTCGCGTTCGGCGCCAGCCACGCCATTGCCGCCGACAAGGTGACGCTGGGCGTCGCCATCCCGACCGCCACCCACGGCTTCACCGGCGGCATCGTCTGGTGGGCCAACCAGGCCAAGAAGGAACTGGAAGCGGCCAATCCGTCGCTGAAAGTGATCGTCAAGACGGCCGGCAGCACGCCCGAGCAGGCGAACCAGATCCAGGACATGCTGGTCGTGAACAAGATCAACGCGCTGGTGATCCTGCCGCTGGAATCGGCCTCGCTGACCCAGCCCGTGACCCAGCTGAAGAACAAGGGCGTGTACGTGACCGTGGTCGACCGCGGCCTGACCAATCCGGCCGCCCAGAACGCCTACGTCGCCGGCGACAACACCGCCTTCGGCCGCCTGCCCGCCGAATACCTGGGCAAGTCCCTGAACGGCAAGGGCAATATCGTGGTCCTGCGCGGCATGCCGAGCACCATCGACAACGAGCGCGTGAACGCCTTCAACGAAGCGCTCAAGAAGACCCCGGGCATCAAGGTGCTGGACGCGAAATACGGTAACTGGAACCGCGACGACGCCTTCAAGGTCATGCAGGATTACCTGACCCGCTTCAAGTCGATCGACGCGGTCTGGGCCGCCGACGACGACATGGCGATCGGCGTGCAAAAGGCGATCGAGCAGGCCAAGCGCACCGACATCAAGCAGATCGTGGGCGGCGGCGGCGCCAAGACCGCGGTCAAGCGGATCATGGACGGCGACAAGGTGCTGGTGGCCGACGTGTCCTACTCGCCGAAGTTCATCTATGAGGCGATCAAGATGACGGCCAACGCACGCCTGAAGGGCGAGGCGCTGCCGGCCAAGACCATCGTGCCGTCGGTCTTGATCACGCGCGAGAACGCCAAGCAGTTCTACTTCGCCGATTCGCCGTACTGATACCCGTTCAAGGAAACCGCATGAAAACCATCAAGGGACCGGCCATCTTCCTTGCCCAGTTCATGGGCAAGGACGCTCCGTTCGACACGCTGGCCAACCTGGGCGCATGGGCCAAGGGCCTGGGCTACGAAGGCATCCAGCTGCCGACCGACAAGCGCCTGATCGACCTCGACCTCGCCGCCGACAGCCAGACCTATTGCGACGAGATCAGCGGCACGCTGTCCGAACACGGCCTGGCGATCACCGAATTGTCGACCCATTTGCAGGGCCAGCTGGTGGCCGTGCACCCGGCCTACGACGCGCTGTTCGACGGCTTCGCCGCGCCCCACGTGCGCGGCAACCCGCAGGCGCGCCAGGAATGGGCGGTCGGCCAGGTCAAGGCCGCCGCCAAGGCCTCGCGCCGCCTCGGCTTGAAGGCGCACGCCAGCTTTTCCGGCGCGCTGGCCTGGCCCTACCTGTACCCGTGGCCGCAGCGCCCTGCCGGCCTGGTCGAGGAAGCCTTCGACGAGCTGGGACGGCGCTGGACGCCGATCCTGGACGTATTCGAAGAAAACGGCGTCGACATCTGCTACGAGCTGCATCCGGGCGAGGACCTGCACGACGGCGTGACCTTCGAGCGCTTCCTGGCGGCGGTGGGCAACCACAAGCGCGCCAATATCCTGTACGACCCCAGCCACTTCGTGCTGCAGCAGCTCGACTACCTGGCCTTCATCGACATCTACCACGAGCGCATCAAGGCATTCCACGTGAAGGACGCCGAGTTCCGTCCGAACGGCCGCCAGGGCGTGTACGGCGGCTACGGTAGCTGGCTGGAACGGGCCGGCCGCTTTCGCTCGCTGGGCGACGGCCAGATCGACTTCGTCGCCATCTTCTCGAAAATGGCGCAGTACGACTACGACGGCTGGGCCGTGCTGGAATGGGAGTGCTGCCTCAAGCATCCGGAAGACGGCGCGCGCGAAGGCGCCGACTTCATCCGCCGCCACATCATCCGCGTGGCCGAGCGCGCGTTCGACGACTTCGCCGACAGCGGCGCCGACCGCACCCAGCTGCGCCGCCTGATGGGCATCCAGCCGTGAGCCAGCCATTGACGCAGCGCCGGCTGCGCCTCGGCATGGTGGGCGGCGGCGACGGCGCCTTCATCGGCGCCGTGCACCGCATCGCCGCGCGCCTGGACGACTGCTACGAGCTGGTCGCCGGCGCCCTGTCCAGCGACGCGGCGCGCGCGCTGGCCAGCGGCGCTGCCCTGCGCCTCGATCCGGCGCGCTGCTATACCGATTACCAGGCCATGGCGCTGGCGGAAAGCGCGCGCCCGGATGGCATCGACGTCGTCGCCATCGTCACCCCCAACCATTTGCACGCGCCGGTGGCCGCCTGCTTCCTGGAAGCCGGCATCCACGTCATCTGCGACAAGCCGCTGGGCATCACCCTGGCCGAAGGCGAGGCCTTGGCCGCGCTGACCCAGGAGCGCGGACGGGTGTTCGCCCTCACCCACACCTACACCGGCTACCCAATGGTGCGCCATGCGCGTGACCTGGTGGCGCGCGGCGAGATCGGCGAAGTACGCCAGGTGCACGTCGAATACGCCCAGGACTGGATGGCCGAAGCGTCCAGCCAGGACGCCGTGTTCCAGGCGAACAACTGGCACAACGATCCGCGCCGCGCCGGTCCTACCGGCTGCACCGGCGACATCGGCACCCACGCCTTTCATATCGCCGGTTTCGTGGCCGGCATGCAGCCCAGCGAACTGCTGGCCGAGCTGCACGCCTTTACGCCAGACCGGATTTTGGACGACCACTTGCAGGTGATGCTGCGCTACCCGAACGGCGCGCGCGGCACGCTGTGGGCCAGCCAGATGGCGACCGGGCTTGAAAACGCCCTGAAGCTGCGGGTGTTCGGCACCAAGGCCAGCCTGGCCTTCGACCAGGAACAGCCGAACGAACTGTGGCTCACGCCGCAGGGCGGCAGCGCCCAGCGCCTCACGCGGGGACGGGTGCGCGGCGCCGCGGCCGAGCATGCGACCCGCATCCCGAGCGGCCATCCGGAAGGCTACCTTGAAGCCTTCGCCCAGTTGTACCGCGACGCCGCCGCGCGCATCCACGCGGTGGACGCCGGCCAGCCGCTGCCGGACAGCGCCGCGCTGCTGCCGACCGTGACCGATGGCGTGGCGGGCCTGCGCTTCATCGAGGCGGTGCTGGAAAGCCACAAGGGCGGCTCTCGCTGGACGGCGATCGGGGACTGAACGCTACTTGCCGCGTCTGTGGAGGCATCGTGAACCATGTGCACGCGTCGACCACCCTGTGCTCTGCCATCCTGCTCGTTCTTGCATTGCGCCCCACGGGCGCATTGGCCGCTCCCGTCCTGAGCGACAAGGGCATCGGCAGCCTTGAATTCGGCATGTCCCTGAACGCGGTCAACCGGAAGCTGAGAACCCCGATCGTTGCGCCGCTGGTCGACCAGCGTGCGACTTCAGCCTGGTGAAGGAACGGGCCGGCGCGCCGAACGCCATCGTTTTACCGGTTCCACGCGCACAAACTGGCCGCTATCGTCGCTGGCGACAAGCACGTCATCCAATGGGCCGAAGGCTGCGACTGAGCAACCGAGCGGAGCGCAGCGCACCTTGTTTTGGCGGCTATCCATTATTTGCATACCCACGCGGCAAATCGGAATAGCTCGCATGCAGTGTTAGCGGTCAACATCGCTGTTAGTGTAATGACACGGAACGTGCAGTCCTCTCGACCGCGTCTCTCTGTCGGCACATGACACCGCAAGCCCGGGATCACGGGCACGACCGCTAAGGAGACCTGCATGACCGCACCCACGGACGCCCCGCGTCCGCAATCGACCATTTCCCTGTACCGCCGCGCGCTGCCGGCCGCCGTCGCCCTGGTCTGCGCCGGCGCCGGCGCCGCCGCGCCGGTCGCGACCCTTGACCGCGAAGGCGCCTGGGTATCGGTCGAGGCCTACGGCCCGAACATCGTGCACGTCACCATTGCCGCCGACAAGGCCGAGGTGCTCAAGGGCGCCGGCTACGGCATCCTGTCGAAGAACGCCGACAACAAGGCCTTCCGCCACACCAGGGCCGCCGATGGCGACACCTTCACCTCGAACGGCATGACGCTCAAGGTCGATGCGGCGCCCCCACCAAGCGTGCCGAGCCAGCAGGCCAAGTACTTCTTCCCCTCGTTGGCCGAGGTCGGCCTGTCGATCAAGAACGCCCGTGGCGTGACGGTGCTGACCATGAGCGGCTGGGAGATGTCGCCACAAACCGTCAGCGGCGAAAAAACCTACCAGGTCGGCGCCTCCTTCCTGCCCCAGCCGGGCGAGCATTACTATGGCTTGGGACAAAACCAGGAATCGATGGCGTCGCTCGACCTGCGCGGCCGCGTGATCGACTGCAAGCACTGGTACGATGCGCCGGCCGGCGAAACCGTCTGCGTGCCGTTCCTGGTGTCCTCGAAAGGCTACGGCATCGTGTGGGACAACCCGTCCGCCACCCGTTTCGTCGGCGCCGTCAACGGCAGTACCAAATTCCAGTCGAACGTGGGCGAGCGCGTCTCGTTCTTCGTCATCACCGGCGACACCCCGGAAGCCCTGTACTCGGGCTATGCGCGCCTGACCGGCAAGACCCCGATTCCACCGAAGGCCGCCTTCGGCCTGATCCAGTCGAAGGCGCGCTATGCCTCGCAGGACGAAGTGCTGCGCGTGGCCAAGACCTACCGCGAAAAAAAATACCCGCTGGACGTGATGGTGGTCGACTGGTTCTACTGGACCCGCATGGGCCAGATGGACATCAACCCGGCCGAGTTCCCGGACCCGGACGGCATGAACAAGCAGCTGCACGACATGGGGATGAAGTCGATCATCTCAATCTGGCCGCGCTATGAAACGTCCGGCCGCTACTTCAACGAGCTCGAGGCCAAGGGTTACCTGCTGAAGGACAAGGACGGCAAGACCGTCGATGGCCTGCCGTTCCGTAGCGACCGCACCGGGGGCCTGATCGACGCCACCAATCCGAAGGCGCGCCAGTGGTTCTGGGAGAAGTCGCGCGACAACGTCCTGTCGCATGGCTTCGACTACCCGTGGCTGGACGAAACCGAACCGGACCTGGTGCCGGACGGCTTCTATTATTCGATCGGTTCCGGCGACCGTTACCACAACCTGTTCCCGCTACTGCACGTCGAGGGCGTGGCCCAGAACATGCGCGAATGGAAACCGAAGGAGCGCGTGCTGATCCTGTCGCGCGCCGCCTATCTGGGCTCGCAACGCACCGGCGCCCTGTTCTGGTCCTCGGACGTCGGCACCACCTGGGAAGCGCTGGCGCGCCAGATTCCCACCGGCTTGAACATGACGGCCTCCGGCATCGCCTACTGGGGCAACGACATCGGCGGCTGGCCAGGCGTGGCGCAAACCACCCAGGCAACCCGCGCGCCGCTGCTCGATCCGTCGGATGCGCGCGACGTCGTCGGCCAGAACCACGACTATCCGGAACTGCTCACGCGCTGGTTCCAGTACGGCACCTTCCTGCCGACGCTACGCTTGCACGGCGGCCGCAAGCACACCGACATCTGGTCGGTCGGCAAGGCCGCCGAAACGGTGATGGCCAAGTACGACAATCTGCGCTACCAGCTGATTCCCTACATCTACAGCCAGGCCAAGAAAACCTACGACACCGGCGCGCCGTTCATGCGCGCGCTGTGGATGGACTTCCCGAACGACCCGAACGTGTTCGACATCGGCACCCAGTACATGTTCGGCCCGGCCTTCCTGGTGGCGCCGGTGACGGAACAGGGGCAGATTCAGAAGAACGTCTACCTGCCGGCCGGCGCCGATTGGTACAACTATTGGACCAACGAGAAGCTGGCCGGCGGCCAGTGGGTGAAGGTGGCGGCGCCGATCGACCAGATCCCGGTGTTCGTGAAAGCCGGTTCGATCGTGCCGATGGGCGCCGTGGTGCAGTCGACCGCGAGCAAGCAGCGTATCGAACAGCTGCTGGTCTACCCGGGCCAGGATGCGGAATTCACGCTGTATGACGACGACGGCAAATCCTACGACTACGAAAACGGCCGCAACGTCAGCAGCACCAGACTGCTTTGGCGCCAGGCCGACGGCAAGCTCTCGGCCAGCGGCGACGACAAGTCGCTCGCCACGGACGTCGCCAAGCTCGTCAAGGTGATCGGGCGCTAAGAGCCAGCGCCAAGCTTTTGCAGTACCGGGCGCATGCCATTGCGCCCCATCGTTTCACCATCCACTGAAATCGATTTCAGCAATCGATTTCCTGGGTGCGCCGGCCACTACCAAAAACAGCTTACACAGCATATACACACCAAGGAGACAGCATGCAACCGTTCCAAAAAACCGCCATCGCCATCGCCGCCGCGCAATTCGCGCTGCTCGCGTCAGGCGCCGCGTTCGCCCAGAGCGCCGCCACCGACAGCAATGTCGTCGTCGTCACCGGCCAGCGCGCCGCCCTGCAGTCGGCCCAGAAGCTGAAACAGAATTCCGACGAGATCGTCGATTCGATCGTCGCCGAAGACATCGGCAAGCTGCCCGACCGTTCCGTCACCGAAGTACTGCAGCGGATCGTCGGCGTCACCATCGACCGCACCATGGCCAAGGGCGACCCCGAGCACTATTCGGTCGAAGGTTCGGGCGTGAACGTGCGCGGCCTGACCTATGTGCGCTCGGAACTGAACGGCCGCGATTCGTTCTCGGCCAACGGCGGCCGCTCGCTGAACTTCGAGGACGTCCCGCCCGAGCTGATGGCCGGCGTCGACGTCTACAAGAATCCGTCGGCCGAGCAGGTCGAAGGATCGATCGGCGGCCTGGTCAACCTGCGCACCTTTTTGCCGTTCGACTTCAAGGGCTTCAAGGCGGCGGCTTCGCTCCAGACCACCCACTCGGAACTCAAGAAGGGCAAGGCCTCGCCGTCCGGTTCGGTGCTGCTGTCGAACCGCTGGAAAACCGGCTTCGGCGAATTCGGCGCCCTGCTCGACCTGGCGTACTCGGAAAGCGGCACCCGCACCGACGCCTTCCAGGTCGAGCCCTACTACCCGCGCACCGACATCGAGCCGGGCAAGACGGTCTGGGTGCCGAAAGGCTCCCAATGGCGCACCCTGCAGTTCGACCGCAAGCGTGAAGGCGCCTACGCCGCCTTGCAGTGGAAAAAGGACGCGACCCTGAGTTCGCACCTCACCTACTTCAAGTCGCGCTACCAGATGCAATGGGACGAACAGGCGATCTTCGCCCAGTCGAGCCCCTACAACATCCGCGTGAATCCGGGCGCGTCCTACGACGCCAAGGGCGGCCTGCTGCAGGGAACCCTGACCGATCCGACGGATGGCGGCATCAACTTCGGCGGCGACACCCGTTCCTCCAACCGCAAGTCCGACACCACCGACATTTCGTGGCACGTGAACTGGCGTCCCAGCGAGCGTTGGACCATCGAGACCGACTTGCAACGCATCCGCGCCACCACCAAGAGCTTCGATTCGACCGTGGCGACCGGCGTGCAGATGCCGAGCGAAACGATCGACCTGCGCGGCGACGTGCCGACCCTGTCGTTTTCCGACGCGGACCGGGCCAACCTGGCCAATCCGAGCAACTACTACTGGGCGTTCACGATGGAACACCAGGACCGCGCCAAGGCTGGCGAATGGGCCTGGCGCACCGACGTCAAGTACGACTTCGACCACCCGGTGCTGCGCGACGTGCGTTTCGGCGTGCGCCTGACCGACCGCGACGCCCGCACCGAAAACTCGAACCCGAGCTATAACTGGGCCGCGATCACCCAGACCTGGCAGGTGCCGGGGACCCTCACCGGCCTGGCCTACCTGGGCGACCCGCGCTTCAATAACCAGACCCAGCTCAACACCTTCCCGAACTTCTTCAACAACAACACGTCCGTGCCGACGCTGGTGTTCCCGAACGTGTCGCTGGCCACCGGCTATCCGGGCACGTACGCACAGTTGCACACCTACCCGAACATGCTGTGCCAGACCGGCACCACCTGCACCTCGTGGAGCCCAGCCACCTTCGGCACCGATCCGGCCGGCCTGAACGAGCAAAAGGAAAAAACCGCCGCGCTGTACACCCAGCTGCGCTTCGGCTTCGACGACCTGAAGTATCCGATCGACGGCAACATCGGCCTGCGCTACGTGCGCACCGACATGACGGCGCACGGCTACACGGTGTTCACGCCAAGTACGTCGGCCGGCGCCGGCATCCCGGCGTTCACCGCGTTCTCGAAAGGCCAGGACTTCAGCAACAAGTACAACAACGTGCTGCCGAGCCTGAACCTGCGCATGAAGGCGACCGAGAAGCTGCAGTTCCGCCTTGGCCTGTCGAGCGGCATTTCGCGTCCCGACTTCTCCGACCTGCAGGGCTATACGACGCTGTCGCAGAACGTGGACGGGGCCAGCGGCCAGATCACCTACACCGGCACCGGCAACGGCAACCCGAACCTGCGTCCGGTGCGCTCGAAACAGATCGACCTGACCGCCGAATGGTATTTTGCGCCGTCCGGTTCGTTCACCGCGGCCGTGTTCAACAAGGACCTGAAAGACATCGTCCTCAAACAGTCCTACGGCTATGAGGTGGCGGACAACAGCGGCAAGGCCTACACCTTCAACGTGACCGGTCCGGTCAACGGCGCCGGCGGCCACGCGCGCGGCGTCGAGCTGGCGTTCCAGCAGTACTTCGACATGCTGCCGGGCTGGCTGTCGGGCTTCGGCGTGCAGGCCAACTACACCTACGTGGACAGCAAGACCAAGCTGTACAACCCGGTGTTCTCGAAATACTGCACGGGCGGCAATTCGGCGACGAACTACAACCTGAACCTGAACGGCTGCGACGTCGACGGCACGACCTTCGGCGACCTGCCGCTGCAAGGCCTGTCGCGCCAGGCCTACAACCTGGCCCTGATGTACGACAAGGGTCCGCTGTCGGCACGCCTGGCATGGAACTGGCGCTCGAAGAGCCTGCAGGCCGTGAACGTCAACGGCACCCAAGGCACGGACGGCACCGACACCAACCCGGCCAGCCCGACTGCCGGCCAGCGTAACGTGGCCTGGGGCCTGCCGGTCTGGGCCGACAGCTACGGCCAGCTGGACGCGTCGGTCTTCTACAACATCAGCAGCAACCTGTCGATCGGCCTGGAAGCGCAGAACCTGACGGATTCGAAGTTCCGCCAGCTGATGCAGCAAGGGATCGGCATGAAGGGCCGCGCGTGGTTCGTGTCCGGTCCGCGTTATACGGCGCAGTTGCGGTATTCGTTCTAAGGCAGGTAGCAGCACCCGGTCGGCCGCGCGCCTTCCCGTCGCCCCCGCGCAGGCGGGGGTCCAAGTTCTGCGTTCCCGTGACGCGACCAACTTGGGCCCCCGCCTGCGCGGGGGCGACGCTTATTCGAAGCGAAAATCGACGAATTTGCGATAGACATCCACATACTTCCGCATAGAATGTTGCCAGCCGAGCAGAACCACTACATCGGCACTTAAATCACAGCAACGCAACAGGAGACCCATTCATGACTACCCGCCTGCAACCGACCCGCTGGGCATTCGTCCTGGCCGCCGCCTTCGCCGTGCAGTTCGCACAGGCCGCGCCGGACGCCTTTGACCAGCGCGCCGAGGGCCTCGTCGCCAAGATGACCATGGACGAAAAGATCGACCTCGTCTTCGGCCACTTCGGCTCCGAGCAGAAGGGCAAACCGCCGATCGCGGGCGCCCTTCCACAGTCGGCCGGCTATGTAAAAGGCGTGGCGCGCCTGGGCATCCCGCCGCAATGGCAGACCGACGCGGGCATCGGCGTCGCTTCCCAGCCGGGCAAGAACGTGCGCCAGCGTTCGAGCCTGCCGGCCGGCGTCGCCACCACCGCGACCTGGAATCCCGACCTCGCCTTCAAGGGCGGCGCCATGATCGGCAACGAAGCCCGCCTGTCCGGCTTCAACGTGATGCTGGCCGGCGGCGTCAACCTGACGCGCGACCCGCGCAACGGCCGTAACTTCGAATACGGCGGCGAAGACCCGCTGCTGGCCGGCGTGATGGTCGGCGAACAAATCCGCGGCATCCAGTCGCAGAACGTCATCTCCACCGTCAAGCACTACGCCTTCAACGACCAGGAAACCGGCCGCAACATCCTGGACGCCAAGGTCGAGAACGCGCCGATGCGCATGTCCGACCTGCTGGCCTTCCAGATCGCCATCGAACGCGGCAACCCGGGCTCGGTCATGTGTTCGTACAACCGCACCAACGGCGACTACAACTGCGAGAACGACTGGCTGCTGAACAAGGTCTTGAAGCACGACTGGAACTACAAGGGCTTCGTCATGTCCGACTGGGGCGGCACCCACTCGACCACCCAGGCCGCCAACAATGGCCTCGACCAGCAATCGGGCTACCCGTTCGACAAGTCGGCCTACTTTGAAGGCGCCCTGAAGGAAGCGGTCCTGAGCGGCCACGTGTCGGAAGCGCGCCTGAACGACATGGCCAAGCGCATCCTGTGGGCGATGGCCGCCAACGGCGTGCTGGACAAGCCGGTCAAGGACGAAGCAAGCAAGATCGACTACGCGGCCCACGCCAAGGTATCGCAGCTCGACGCCGAAGAAGGCATCGTGCTGCTCAAGAACGAGGGCAACATCCTGCCGCTGGCGCCGACCGCCAAGCGCATCGTCGTCATCGGCGGCCACGCCGACAAAGGCGTGCTGTCCGGCGGCGGCTCGGCCCAGGTCTACCCGATCGGCGGCATGGCCGTGCCGAACGAAGGTCCGAAGGAGTGGCCGGGCCCGATCGTCTACCTGCCGAATTCGCCGATGAAGGCGCTGGCGGCACGCACCAAGGCCAAGCTGAGCTTCATCGACGGCAAGGACGCCGCCGCCGCTGCCCAAGCCGCCTCGGGCGCCGACGTGGTGGTCGTGTTCGCGACGCAGTGGACCTCGGAAGGCGCCGACGTGGCGTCGATCGCGCTGCCGAACAAGCAGGACGAGCTCATCGCCGCCGTCGCCAAGGCCAATCCACGTACCGTCGTGGTGCTGGAAACCGGTTCCGCCGTGGCGATGCCGTGGCTGGGATCGGTCGCCGGCGTGGTCGAAGCCTGGTACCCGGGCACGAACGGCGGCGAGGCGATCGCCCGCGTGCTGACCGGCGAGGTGGACGCGTCGGGCCGCCTGCCGATGACCTTCCCGGTGTCGGAAAACCAGCTGCCGCGGACCAAGCTGGACGGCGTCGGCCTGAAGCCGGACGTGCGCTTCGGCGTCGATTACACGGTCGAAGGCGCGACCATCGGCTACAAGTGGTTCGACGCCAAGGGCCTGAAGCCGCTGTTCGCATTCGGCCACGGCTTGTCGTACACGAGCTTCAAGCTGTCCGACCTGAAGGCCGAAGCGGCTGATGGCGGTATCCGCGTCAGCTTCAACACGGCCAACACCGGCGGGCGCGCCGGCAAGGCCGTGCCGCAGGTGTATGTGTCGAAGGCCAGCGGCGGCTGGGAAGCGCCGAAGCGCCTGGGCGGCTGGGACAAGCTGGCGCTGAACGCCGGCGAAAGCCGCGCCTCCAGCGTGGCGATCGACCCGCGCGTGCTGGCCGTGTTCGACGAGGTGTCGGGCAAGTGGAAGATCGCCGCCGGCGACTACACGGTGACCCTGGCGACCGCGGCCGATGCGCCGGTGTCGACCGCGACCGTGCGCCTGGCGGCGCGCGAATTCGCGGCCGGCGCGCGTTGATGCGCGCGTAGAGACGTCTTCGTGTAGGTGACTGAGGTGGGCAGCGATGCCCACCTTTTTTTTCGGCTGTGTTCGCGGAAACGGCCTACCAAATGGCAATATCGATAAGAGCCCGCCGCGCCGTCGCATGTTCTACAATGCGCTCATTCTCATTGCACGGGATCATCGATGGCGACACCGGCGTTCAGCTACGGGTCCGACGAAACAGGCTTGGTCTGGGGCTTTTTGATGGGCAGCGCAGCGGGCAGCGCAGGCACACCCGTGAGCGCCCTCGATGCGGCCGGCTGGATTCGCCAGCCGCCGGCGGGCCACTTTACCTGGCTGCACTTCAACCTGTCGAACGCGGCCAGCGAACGCTGGCTGCGCGCGCACGCCGGCCTGGCCGACGAGTTCTACGAGACGCTGCACCAGGGCTCGCGCTCGACCCGCATCGAAATGGCGGACGACGCGCTGATCGCCGTCGTCAACGACGTGCTGCATAATTTTTCGGTCGACACGGCCGACATTTCCACGTTGTGGGTCCACGTCACGCCGTACGCGGTAATCAGCGCGCGCAGGAAGCCGCTGGAATCGATCGAGCGCCTGCGCCAGGCCGTCGTGCAGGGTGCGCCGATCCGCTCGCCGGTGGAACTCCTGGTGCATCTGCTGCGCGACCAGGCCGACGTGCTGGTCAACATCGTGCGCGACGCCGTGGCCCGGGTCGACACCAGCGAAGACCAGTTGCTGGCCGGCCGCCTGACCCGCAAGCGCGAAGACCTGGGCGCGCTGCGGCGCGTGCTGGTGCGCCTGCAGCGCCTGTTGGCGCCGGAACCGGCCGCCCTGTTCCGCCTGCTGCAACGGCCACCGGCCTGGATCGCCGCCGAGGACCGCCAGGACCTGCGCCAGTCGACCGAGGAATTCACGGTGGTGCTGAACGACCTGGCCGCGCTGCAGGAACGCATCAAGCTGCTGCAGGAAGAGATCGCGGCGCGCGTCAACGAGGACAACAACCGTAGCCTGTTCCTGTTGACCATCGTCACCGTGATGGCGCTGCCGATCAACCTGATCGCCGGCCTGCTGGGGATGAACGTGGGCGGCATGCCGCTGTCCCAGCATCCGCACGGATTCTGGGTGGTGCTCGGGTTCACGGCGGCGGTCACGGCCAGCGTCGCCTGGCTGCTGCTGCGCTTGCAGCGGCCGCGCTAGGCCAATTTAATTTAGCTTAACTTAACTTAGCTCGAGCGCTGGCGCAGGAAGGTGTCCGCCTGCTCCGGCGTGCTGCCGGGGTGGCGCCGCTCGGCCGGGCGGGTCAGCACGCGCATGCTGACGTCGAGCGGCACGCCCATGCCGGCCAGTTCGCGCGCGGCCGTGGGCAGGCCGGCGCCGGCGGCGTCGTGCAGGGCGGCCTCGATCAGGAGGGCCAGTTTGTAGTCGTTGCGTCGTTCCATGGCGATGATCGTAACATGCCGCTCATGCGGATGCGGATGCGGATGCGGCGAGCAGCGAACGCTGGCGCACATAGGCGGTGGCGAAACCGCGCAGTTGCGTGGTGGTGGCCCGGTCCTGCGGATCCCTGCGGGCCAGGGCCGCGCCCACGGCGGCGTCGATCAGGGCCAGTTGCGCATCGATGTAGTCCACGCACGCCGCGCGCATGGCCGGGCTTTCGGCCGCCAGCACGGCCAGCACCGGCGCCAGCGGCAGCGTCAGATAGCCGGTATCGAGCGACAGCGGCATGGCGCCGCCAGCCAGTTCACGCTCCAGCATCCCGAACACGGCGCGGCCCCAGCGCGTCTTGTCGTCGACCAGGTCGGCGCGGCGGCGCTGCAGGTCGGTGTCGTAGCCGTGGTCGAGGATGGCGCCGTGGCGCACCAGCGGCCGATACAGCGCCTGATCGATTCCGGCTTGAGCGCCTGGCGCGATGCAGGACGCGCCGAGGTAGACGCTGGACGCGCGCCGGTTCAGCAGCACGGTCGACTGCAAGCGGTCCGGCAGATGCGGATCGAGCGGCACCACGCTGCACATCGCCGGCTTGTCCGGTCCGTGGACCGCGCAGCCGCCATCCGCACCCAGGGCCGGACAACGGCCCGTCGATGGGTAGTCGAGGCCCTGCGTCTCGAGACGCAGCAGATAGCCGGCGCGGCGCGTCGCCTCGGACTCGTGGAACAGGGCCGCGTGCAGCGCGGCCAGCTGGGCCGCGTCATCCCCGTCCAGCACGCGCGCGCCCGCCCCTTCGGCGATACGCGCGCCGGGCGCGACGCGCCGCACGCGGGCGACCACCAGGCTGCCGATGAAGCGGTGGCGATGCAGGAACAGTTCCGGCACCGACAAGGCCGGCGCCGAATTGCAGCACTTGCCGCAGGCGTTGCAGTGAAAGCCGATGCCCTCGTCGACCATGGCGCCCATGCTTACCCCCGACGTACGGTGCGGAATCCCACGTGGCCGGCGCCCAGGTCGGCCTCCTGCGACTCACGCGCGGCGGCGCGGTAGCGCACGCAGTAGTCGGGCGAACACAGGAAGGAGCCGCCCTTGATCACCACCGCCCGGTTGGCTGGCCCTGCCGGACGGGAAGCCGTCGGCACCACCGCGGCCGTGTCGCCGTTGTTGTGCGGCTGGCGCGGGCCGGTGTAGGCGTCGCGGGTCCATTCCCAGGCATTGCCGATCATGTCGTACAGCCGGAACGGATTGGCCGCGTAGCAGCCCACCGGCGCCAGGCCCGGATGGCCGTCCGACGCCGCGTCATAGGTCGGGAACATGCCTTGCCAATAGTTGGCGGTCGGCTTGCCCTGGGCGTCGCGCGGCGCCGTATCCAGTTCGGGACCGTCGCGTCCGGCCTTGCCCGCGTACTCCCATTCCGCCTCGGTCGGCAGGTCGCGCCCAAGCCAGTGGGCGTAGGCGAAGGCGTCGGCCTGGGTCACCAGCGTCACCGGCAGGTTGGGCGCCGGCGCTTTACTGGCCGGGCCGCGTGGATGGCGCCAGTCGGCGCCCTTCACGAAGCCCCACCAGGCCAGCGGACGGGCGTTCAGCTCGGCCTCGCTGGGCACGTGGAACACCACCGCTCCGCCCTGGCGCTCGGCGTCCGTCACATACCCGGTCGCCTTCACGAACGCCCCGAACTGGGCCACCGTGACCTCGGTCTGGTCGATCCAGAACGCGGCCACGCGCACCTTGCCCGGCGCGGCGGGACGCTCGTCGGGGTAGCCGCGCTCGCTGCCGAAGGCGAAGCTGCCGCCCTCCAGGCGCACCATGCCGGCATGCGTGTCCGCGCCCCACCCTGGCGGCAGGCCGCGGTAGGCGCCGCAGGCCGGCTCGCTGCCCAGCCGCGCGGTACCCGCTGCGGCCGTCGCCGCGCCACCGGCCTGGCCCACCCCGGCCGCCGTCGCCGCGGCCACCGCGGCGGCAGCGCACAGCGTGACCAGGGCCGGCACCCAGGGCCGCAGCGTATGCCTCGTATAGCTCACGTTCGCCATCCGATCAGTAATAACCCTGGGGACGCGCCGGCTCGACGCCGCCCACCCTTGTCATATAGCCGCGCCACTGCTGCACCAGCTGGTCGCGCACTTCCGGATACTGGGTCGACAGGTCGATGTTTTCGCCGCGGTCGCGGGTCACGTCGAACAGTTCCCAATGGCCGTCCAGCGGTCCGGTCGGCGGTTCGGTCCACAAGGCTTTCCACTTGCCGTCGCCGCTGAACAGGTAGGCGCGGCCATACGATTCGTCGCCGAAAGGCTCGGTGTGCACCGCGCCCGGGGCCGTCCCCTGCAGCAGCGGCAGGAAGGACTTGCCGGTCACCGGGTACACATTGCGGCCCTGGTAGACGACCTTGCCCTTGTTGCGATCGACGCCCGTGGCGGCATCCACCGCGGCCGGCGCCGGCGCGCTTGGCGGCGTCACGCCGGCCACGTCGAGGAAGGTCGCCGTGTTGTCGGTGACGTGGGTGAAGCTGCGCTGGGTCGCGCCCGGCTTGGTCTGGCCCGCCAGGTGGACGATCAGCGGCGTGGAAACCCCACCCTCGCCCGCATAGCCCTTGGTCAGGCGGAACGGCGCGGCGCTGACTTCAGCCCAGCGCATGCCGTATTGGATCTTTTTGGCCGCCTGCAGGCCGTTGTCGGTGCCCAGCGTCGAATACACGGGCTCGGTGGCGTTGGCTTCGTCGGTCGCCTTCGGATCGGCGCCGCCGTCGATCGGCCAGCCTTCGGCGCCGTTATCGGACTGGAACACGATCACGGTGTTCTCGTACTCGCCGATGTCCTTCAGGTGCTGGATCAAGATGCCGATGTTGTGGTCGAGGTTGTCGACCATGCCGGCGTAGATCTCCATGTAGCGCGCCTGCGCTTTTTTCTCCAGGGGCGTGAGGCTGGCCCAGGTCTTGTTGACCTTGCCCTTGCCGAAGTCCGCATAGCCGTCCTTGGCGCCGTTCACGGCGCTCAGGTACTTGGCGGCGGGCGTGCCGTTGTTCGCGCTGGCGGGCGACGCCGTCAGCGTTTCCGGCGCCTTTTGGTAGGGCTGGAAGTCCTGCGGAATCAGGCCGAGCGCCTTCTGGCGTGCGATGCGCGCGTCGCGGATCGCATCGTAGCCGGCGTCGTAGCGGCCCGCGTATTTATGCAGCCATGGTTCCGGCACCTGCAGCGGCCAGTGCGGCGAGGTGTAGGCGGCGTACGCGAAGAACGGCTTGCCGTCGCCCTTTTTCGTGTCGATGTACGAGATCAGCTTTTGCGTGTAGAAGTCGGTCGAATAGAACTTGGCGCCGCCGACGGCGCCGGGCTGGCCCGGCTGGCCTGGCTGCACGTACTGGCCGTCTTCGGTGTAGTTCTTGGAGTCGGCCGCCTCGTGCGCGAAGTGGTTGGCGGCGGCGCCGCCCAGGAGCGCGTAACTGTGCTCGAAGCCCCACTGGTCGGGCGTCTTTCCGCCCTTGTTCACGCCCGCGATGCCGGAACCGATATGCCATTTACCGGCCATGTAGGTATGGTAGCCGGCGTCCTTCAGCAGCTGGGCCACCGACAAGGCGCTGTCGTTCAGGTAGCCTTCGTAGCCCGGCAGGCCGGCGCGCTCGTCGTTCGGCGCGCCCATCGTGCCTTCGCCGACCAGGTGGTGGTCGGTGCCGGAGATCAGCATCGCGCGGGTGATCGCGCAGACGGTGCCGGTGTGGTGGTTGGTCAAGAGGTGGCCGGAGGCGACCAGCGAATCCAGGTTCGGGGTCTCGATCTCGCCGCCGAACGCGTGGATGTCGGAGTAGCCCAGATCGTCGGCCATGATGTACAGGATGTTCGGCTTTTTCTGCGGCGCCGCCGGGGTGGACGGCGCGACAGGGCCGGCGTCGGCCACGGCCGGGTCGCTGTGGCCGCAGCCGGGAAGCGCCACGATGCTGGCGCAGGTCAGCGCGATCACGCTGCGCTGCAATGCCTTGTTGATGGTTTTGTTATTCGTCATGAGGATGCAAGGTTAAGCCGGCGCAGCGACATGCTGAACCGTGTTGGCTCAGCGATTTTAGGTGTTGCGAATCCAACAGCGAACGAAGCTTTCCGTGCTTCGATATACGGAAATCGCACCTGGGCCCGGCGGGCGGTATGATCGCTGGCACCCAACAAAAACACAGCATCGGAGACGCATGAATACATCGAACACGATCTGCCGGCGCGCCGGCATTCTGGTCGCGCTGTCCGCCGTCCTGGCCGGTCCAGCGGCGGCCGCGGACACCACCCTTCACCTGCGCCAGGGCGACATCGCCGGGCAGCGGCTGGACGGCGCGCACGCCTACCTCGGCATCCCCTACGCAGCGCCGCCGGTCGGCGAAGGGCGCTGGCGCGCGCCCGGCCCCGCCCCCGCCTGGCGCGGCGTGCGCGCGGCCGACCATTTTGCCGCCAACTGCCAGCAGGCGCCGGCGCCCGCCGCCTTCCGCGCCTGGACCAGCGAATATCTGATCAAGGGTCCGGTCAGCGAAGACTGCCTGACCCTGAACGTGTGGACGAATGCCGCCATGCCGGCAAAAGCCACCGCGGCCGCCGCGCGCCTGCCGGTGCTGGTATGGATCCACGGCGGCGCCTTCATCAACGGCGGCGCGAGCGTGCCGGTGTACGACGGCGCGCGCCTGGCAGCCAAGGGCGTGGTGGTGGTCACGATCAACTACCGGCTGGGCGTCTACGGCTTCCTGTCGCACGCCGGCCTGCGCGCAGAGAATCCGGACCATGCGGCAGGCAACTACGGCCTGCTCGACCAGATCGCGGCGCTGCGCTGGGTGCACGCGAACATCGCGACATTCGGCGGCGATCCGCAGCGGGTCACCGTCGCCGGCCAGTCCGCGGGGGCGGCCGCCGTCCACCATTTGCTGGCGTCGCCGCTGGCGCGCGGCCTGTTCGCGCAAGCGATCGCGGAGAGCGGCTCGGGACTCGGCCAAGCGCCGCCGGACGGTGCGAGCGCCGACGCGGCTGGCGCCGAGCTGGCCACGCGCGCCGGCGCGCCCGGCGTTGCGGCCGATATTGCGGCCGATATCGCTGCGCTGCGCAAGCTGACGCCGGACCAGTTGGAGGCGGCGGGCGCCGGCCTGAAATTCGGGCCGACGATCGATGGCGCCGTCCTGCCCGACCCGAGTTATGCGGGCCACAACACGAACGACGTGCCGGTACTGACCGGGCTGACGGCGGACGAAGGCAGCTCCATGTCCACCTCGTATGGCGAGGCGACAACCGCCTCGTTCGCCGACCTGCTGCGCCAGCGCTACGGCGGCATGGCGCCGGCATTCGCACGGCTGTATCCAGCCGCCTCCGACGCCGCTGCGGGCGCCGCCGCAATCACGTTCGAGCGCGACCGCGCCCTGGCCTCGGCCTGGCTGTGGGCCAGCCGGCGCATGTCGGCCAGCACCCAGCCGGTGTACCTGTATTTGTTCAGCCACGTCGAACCCGGGCCCGAGTCGGCCCGCTACCGGGCTTTCCATTCATCCGAGATTCCCTATGTGTTCGATACGCTGGACCGTGCGGCGCGGCCGTTCACGGCGGTCGACCGGAGCGTGGCGCGGACGATCGGCGCGTATTGGGTGAACTGGATTAGTCACGGTGACCCGAACGGACCGGGGCTGCCGGTATGGCCGCGGCTGCAGGCCAAGGCGCCGGTCATGCTGGAAATTGGAGATGTGAGCCGTGCGCGGGCGGTGTTGGAAGAGGAGAAGCTGGCGGCGTTCAGGCGTGGCGCGCAGAGCCCGGACAAGGCGGGCGTCGTTCCGGCCAAGCCGTGAGCCATGCTGCGCAGGGTTACAATGTGCGCCCACCATCCTTCAACAGCACGACACGCCGACGACAATGAGCATCGACGACCTTCCCGACCTGCCCTACCGCGCCACCACGCTTGAGGCCTGTGCCTGGCTGGCGCGGCAAACGAGTGTCCCATGGACCCTGGCCCGCCTGCTCGAGCATGGGCTCACGCCGTATGTGTGGCTGGACTACGATGCGGCCTACCCCGAGCTGTTCGGCGACGCGAACGGCGGCTACGCGGCGCCGATCTTTTTCGAAGACGACATCGCACGGCTTGCGGCGGGGAGCGAGGACGTGCTGATCACGCTGACCAAGGATGCCTACAAAATCGTGGCGCGCCTGCCGGAACCGGGCTTCCGGCGTCCGCTCGACGCGCTGCGCTTCCAGAAGAAAGATATCGAAAAGCTGGCGGGTAAATTGAAACACGAGGCGCAGCAGGCTGCCACGCCACCCGCGCCCAAGCCGGCGAGCGAATCGCACGCAGGCATCGGCAAGGCCGAAGTGCTGGCGGCGTTCGGCCAGCTTGCGCGGCTCGACCTGGCGCGGGCGCTGGACGAGGCCATCGGCATCTTCGGCGACGATGGCGCCCGTGTGAAGGCGAGCGCGCGCAAGTCGAAGAAGAACGCAGTATGGAATCCGGTCACGCTGGCCCTGGGCCTGCACGACGCCTACCGGGTGCCGCTCGGTCCACTGAAGCGCGCCTTCAGCTCCCTGGAGTTCCTGGACCCGTGGCGGGACGATTGGGAACAGTCGCTGCGCTTGCTGGGGAAGTAAGCCGGCGCAGCTGGGCCGCCTGGTAGGCGCCGAAGGTGTCGCTGAACAGGCAGCGAACCAGGGGATCGTCGATCACGTCGGCATCGAGCAAGGCCTGTTCGGTGGCGGGGTCGAACACGGCGTCGTTGATCCGCATGTACATCGAGGTCAGCGCTTCGCCTTCTTCCAGCGCCGCAAGCAGTTTGGCGGCGGGGATGTCGGTGGTCCATCCGAGTCCGTCGGCTCCGTTTTGTACGTCCGGTCCATCGTCCAGGCGCGCGTGGTCGCCGCTCAGCCGATAGCGAAAGCGCGTGAGCTGGCCCGCATGATCGTAGAGAGACAACTGCCACACGCGCGGCGCATCGAAATAGCTGGAGGCCGCCTCGATGTCGCCGTATTTTGCCGGCAGCGTCTCGCGGCAGTAGTGCAGTGCACGCGCGTGCTGTTCGGCCGTCAAAGGCGCGAAGTGGCACGCGATGGCGGCAGTGGTCGGCGGCGCGGCGTTCCCTTCATACACATAATCGACGTCTTGCGGACCCACCGGCAGCACCCAAGGCAGCGGTGCGGCGGGCGCCAATGCGTCGCCTGTCAAGCGCACCGATACAGACGGATCGAGCCGCACGACTCGCGCCCCGGATAGCGCAGTCGACACCGCCTCGGTGAAGGCCTCGTACGAGATCGGAAAGAAGGCGCGGTTGTACCACGACCACGGCTCCTGCTGGAACTGGCAGGAACTGGGGACGACGTAGCGCGGCGAAAGCGCCTGCAGCTGCGGGAGCCATTCTTCGGGCAGCGTCGGCGGTGCGGCGGCTGAGCGCGACGGCGCCAGGACTTCGATTTCGCGCATCGTCTGAAACGGCCACAACACCATGTCCCACGGACCCTCGCGCACCAGCTTCGGCAAGATGGTGTCGTCGATCCAGGAGTCGACCACGTTCAGCACGTTCAATCCCGCCGCTTTTATCTGGAACATCGAGTCCACGTCGGCATCCATCGCTTCGCGCGGTGTTACCTGGAACGGGCCGACGCTGACCGGCAGGTCCAGCGTCAAGGGCCGTACATCGGTAAAGCCCAATGCGCGCACCATGTCGAACAAGGCGTCGAAGATGCAATAGATGTGGAGCGGCGTCGCGCGGTCGAGCAGGTCGAGGCTCTCGAGCGAGCAATGATCGTCGTGGAAATGGGAAATGAAGACGGCGTCGAAGCGAAGCCGACGGATCTGTTCGGTGTCGAAGCGCACGTCCGGGAAGGCGTGGCAATTCCGGCTGAAGGGATTTTCGAAGATGGTATCGAAGGCGATACGCGTGCCTTCGCAGTCGAACACATAACCGGCATGCAGGATCCGGGAAATGGTGATGCTGCCTGGCGACGACATGGTGCCGCCTGTCTTAATCAAAGCGTTTGAGCCGCTGTCCATGGATGCCCCACTGGCAGTCGGTGCCACCGGTGCGGCCACACAAGGCCCAGCCGGTGCCGATCTTTTCGACGGTCACGGGACTCTCGATCTCCTTGGCGAGCTTTTCAGCCCACATGGTGGCGGAGCCACGGCCTTTGAAGAGCTCCTTGCCTTCGAAAATCACGGTAGCGTCGAATACGGGGACGGCGAATATGGTCATTGGATCCTCTGAAATCGTAAAAAGCAAAAAACCCCACCAGGATCACCTGATGGGGTTCTGCTTACTGCATATAACTTAGCCTGACGATAACCTACTTTCACACTGGTTGCAGCACTATCATCGGCGCAAAGTCGTTTCACGGTCCTGTTCGGGATGGGAAGGGGTGGTACCGACTTGCTATGGTCATCAGGCATAACTTGTACGGGCGTCGCTTGGCTCATGCTAAGCGCCGCCCTGAATCTGGAAGAAGTAAGTTCTTTGTAATCTGTATGCGTCAACAAACCAAGCAACAGCTGAACCCTTGTTGGCAATGCTGCCAAGGTTATAGGGACAAGCCGTACGGGCAATTAGTATTGGTTAGCTTAATGCATTACTGCACTTCCACACCCAACCTATCAACGTCCTGGTCTCGAACGACCCTTCAAGGAGCTCAAGGCTCCGGGAAATCTCATCTCAAGGCGAGTTTCCCGCTTAGATGCTTTCAGCGGTTATCTCTTCCGAACTTAGCTACCCGGCAATGCCACTGGCGTGACAACCGGTACACCAGAGGTTCGTCCACTCCGGTCCTCTCGTAC
>JGI20283J13201_100100_pt1 | contig 27555 bp, 24 predicted proteins | sample Plalitdecfosmids_FD_13201 | JGI IMG/M metagenome (IMG submission 13201)
GTACAACGACACCTAGACCACAGTTTTTCACCCTTATGCGATCACCATGCGGATTCGAACGTCTACCATGCCTTACTGCTATGTCTGATATGTGAGAAGCGCCACGCTTGATGTAACAGAAGGATGACTGCGCTCAGTGACGACATGGCTACGTGAGAAGACCCTGGCGTGCGATGCGCGAAGCTAGGGAAGCGTGTTTGGTAGGCTCCAGACAAGCGTATCACATGTCCTGTCGCCTTGCGTCTTTGCAGGTGAGGAGAATCATGGAAGGCGTTCGGTTCGCATTAGATATCTTCTCGCTGTCTACGACATCAGCGTGGTTATGCAGTTCTTCTTTCCCATCGATGGGAAGAATCGTTTGGAGTTGACGTTCCGCGGATGTTGAATGTAAGCACAATTTGTAGGCATATGGTCCGCATCGCAGGCTAATACCCAGGTATGCAAGCAGATTTTGAGATGAACGTCCAGTGCTGCCCCCGAGCCCCACAATTATCCAACCCACCCAATCGCGAGCAGGCTACGGGGGCTGCGCCTCATAGGTACATGTCCTCATATATATGTATGCCGCTGTTTGTAACACAAACTCGATGGATTCAGAATACCCGTGGACGTCTAGTGCTGCCACACGATGATCATGTTGCGTCAAACGAAGCTACCTGTAACACCGCCATCCTATTCAGATAGCTCACTGTGCTACTCCTGTGTGTACTACTATTCAAACGAGGTCTGAAACTATTTACATGTACCAACGGAAGACTGCAGATGAAGTACTATCGTGCTGACGGCTAAGGTCATTGCTGCAAAGTCATGAAGTAAACACAATTTACTCCAAATGAAGTACCACCGTGCCGACTGTTCAAAGTTGTCGCTGCAAAGCAACAAATTAAACACAATCTACTTTGAACAAAAAGGTGTTGTGTGGGGCTACCTAGGTATCTGACTTGTCGCTGCAAGATACTAACATCACGGCGATCCCAACTCTGGAAGATACATAAAGCTCTTCGTTCGCCGTTGAGCTTGGTTTCCACCACAAAGAACAAAATCACTCTGCACACCAAAAGCATCGTTATTACACCTACGTTACTCTATTCACAATCTATAACTCCTCAGTTACGATGTTGTCATTGTCCTGGATGGCATGCCTCGCCGCTCTCCTTCCTTTGGCCTCCGCCGCGTGCTGTAATGCTAGCCAAGGCGGTGGATGTGCTGATAGAACTGGAGGTACACCATGCTGCGGATACGGCAAATGCAACATATTCTGCTGCGCCTGCAAAGGCGGCTGTCGCCACTCGAAACGGGACGTTCCACTCGAACTGGTTGATCGCTCGGACGCTACTACCACAGCTTTCATGGAAGCTGATACGGAGGGTACGGGCAGTATCACTCTGGACCGCTATCTGGAGTATATGGCGGTGGAGGGAGATAGTGAGGTATGGGTCAAGTGGTTTAACGAGTAAGTGCTAGAATCCTTCTTATGGCTATTGGATGTGACGTTGACTTGACAAAGGCACGACACGAACAACGATGGTGTCATCACTATCGACGAAGCTGCTTAAGACCATCTGCTATGGGAAACGCGGTTCTAGCTAAGATCAAGAGGGCTTGCGAAATGGTGCTGTGGAGTCAGCAGGGGATAGGGTAACTAAGAGACGCTCGGGTATACGCACTCCGAAGAGAAGCGTTCAACACTCACTTAGACAATATGGTCCACATACACAATACATTCGTTCTTGCATCATCGAGTCAAAACCTATTATCATGCCGGCTGAATGCTGAACATTAGATGCAAGTATTGATTGATCGTGCATGCCATGCGGCACAGTCTGCGGACGGGCGGGCCTGTCCGCAAGTTCTCCACGAAACTTTCAGTTTACCTTCAGATCAGATTCCCGTACACAGTCGAAGTTGAATGCTTGGGTTACGCTCGTGCGCAACATCCAGCGCACATGGGCAGGTGCACATCTAATTTTTTTTGCAAGGGATGAAGGTCTTCCGCCGACGTTGGAAGCCTCACCCTTGTTAGCCACCGGAATAGCCTCAGCCAGACAAATGCAAACGCCGCAGAACCCTAAAGTATTGAGTATTGACAGCTCGCTTCATGCGCGCTGTCTAAATACTCGCACCAAGCGGTGCTTTCCCATCAAGCTTGAAGTAACCTGGTTGCAGATTCTGGAAAACTTGCATCGGGTCATACCTTTGCGATATGGCCCTAAGTCTCGCCATGTTCTCCTTTCCATATCCAGAAACCACAGGTTCATGACCGCTGCTGTACGGCATGTAATAGTACTCGTTATCGACACCCAGCTCCCTAGCCATACCCTTGGACGTCTCAATATAGGACTGGGCAGCCTTCATCATCGTTCTGTCGTCGCTAGACTCGTTCCACGCCATATACACCAAGACATGAAAGAACGGGCCGTTCTCGGGGTATAAGCCGAGGGCGTTACCACCTTTCTTTTGCATCGCTTGTAGCGCTGGCTTGGAAAACGCTTGGAATGCAATGTTCACGGAGACGGCAGGCAGACCAGGTGCTACCTCAAAGAATCTGTCGGTCATCTTTTGAATGAGCTCGGCGCTCATTTTGAATGACGCAGACCACATGGAAGTGCGAAAACCAGATGGCATATCGTCGCTTCGGTGTGGCGTCAAATCTTCGAGGGTACTGTTGCTCGTCTTGTCTTGCATGAATGGAATGCTGAGATACTCTCTGGCGATTTCGGGAGGGTTCGAGAGGTCGACTGGGAGGAGGTATTCGAGTTCGGTAAATGCGAGCTGATAAGTATCGTATGTTGTGAATGACACTACGTGTGCGAGCTTCGTATCTTCTTCGGCATTATTGATGGCGTTCTCAAAAGCAGTGATCAATGCGGGAGTGGTGCTGGGGTCGTGGATACGCATGCCACCCCACATGGGTGGCTGTACAATAGTCTCATAATGGAAGGTTGTGACAATACCGAAGTTGTTTCCGCCACCGCGTAGGGCCCAGTATAGATCGGAGTAGCGACTTGGGGACGCGTTGACAAGAACGCCAGACGCGGTAACGACTTCGTAGGACGCGACATTGTCGCAGGCGAGACCGTATTCGTTTGTCAAGTCGCTGATGCCTCCACCTAGAGTCAGACCACCAACACCGACGTGTGCGGCCTAGAAGATGTTAGCGCACTTCATGCAGAGTAGTTTGGCGTCCGAATTGAACGTACTCGGCCACCGACTATCGTCAAGTTGTACGGTGTGAGATACCGGTATGCATCTATCCACCGGTTACCTGGCCCAATAGCGATAGTCTTCTGGTCTGCAGACAGCTTGCGCACGGTGAAGTCTTTCAAGTCAACCGTAATACCTCCATGGATACTAGAAGCACCTGGGAACGCGGCATGCCCACCACTCTTTACCGCAAAAGGGCACTGGGTAAGGCGAGATATCAATACCAAGGATGACACCTCAAGAGTGGTATTGGGAGTAAAGGTGCAATACGGCACAACGGCGGCTTGTTGGTTCGACCAGTATGCGGCATTCTGACCAAGGACAGTCTTCTCTTTACCGAAGACGACTTCGAGCGAGCCACACTATCGCGGAAATTAGCTCATGCTGCAGTGAGGCACAGTGTCAAAGCTTACTGCGATGGAGCAGCCGCTTGAAGACGATCGGGTGGCCACTTGCGCCAATTCAGGCATTGCGGAAACGTTGACCCCATTCTGGATGAGGGCTTCGGTTACATTGAAATCAGGTGCTTCGAACGTATCTTGAGCCGACACCCTCCCGGTGGCGGCAACGGTGCCACATGCTATCGCTGCGATGAGTTTCATAGTCGAGAGATAGGTGGAAAGACTGAGATGGGATCAAGGAAGAGGTTAGCTGGCCCTTTTACAGTCAAAACCTGACCGCAAATGTACGAGTGAGTAGGCGAAGAGTCCGCATGCATTGATATTGGGCAAACGGCTCCCATGCGAGCTTTCGGTCGTACATTAGTACGCGTGGAAGGAGGTCTCGATCCTACTCATAGGATCGCTACCCCAGCTCTGGTAGTTTGATAGCCGCTGGCCACGTTCACAGCTCCCGACAGATGACGAAAGTACATTGGCGCCTCCCGCGCGATGAACTTCTGGTACGCTTCCGAGACATAATGGCAATGGAATTCCTGTGAAGCAGCCATAAGGAATCACGCAAGTCGAACGAGTGATTGATGTAGAGATGAGTTGAGTGGGGCGCGCGAGCAGACACGGCAGGTGCGACCTCGGATGGGCGCGTCGGCTGAGGCCCGTGCCGCTTTGCCAAGGTGGCCCCGTCCTCGCGCGCATCATTGCAGTTTCCCCCCTCCAGGGCTCGATCAAAACACTCTTCTTTACGACGCGCCCACAAGGTACTGCACACAAGCATCCGTATCGATAGGGTAAAATGGCGAAGCACATATGGCAGGTCACTGGTTGGGGGTTTGCGCGCACGCGGCGGCACTATGCTAGGACTCCTTGCCTTCGCGGATGCATCCTTCCGCGGCATCAGCATGTCACACTGTCACGTCTGGACTTGGCTCTACAATTCTATTGCACATACTGCTTTAGTAGTGTTGTCCAGATAGCTGACGGGAGAGCATTAAGAGAGAGCCCTGCGACATTTGGCACACCTCCAGAATTGCCAACGGCCGCTTCCAACATCTCTGGCCATCAGGGGCTCACGACCCTAGCATCTTGAAGTACCGGTGCTAGTTTTCGAGGAGACAAGACGATTCTTACCTGAAATGACGAACAGAATGCATCGCGGTGTTTCGTACACAATACAGCGCCTTTGATGAACGCGGGCGGTACGGAGCGTCTGTCGACCAAGCTGGGCAGCAGCACCAACAAAGACTACCTCGATCACTAATCGCCTACCGGAGCACCGAGCCATCGATTGGTCTCACTGCTGCAATCAGAACCAAAGCTGAACACCATAAAGCCCGCGACTAATGTATGAAGTTACAGGGTCGATCTAGCTCACGATCAAAGTCGCAGCGTGGACGTCGCGTATACGCGTCCTAGACATCAGCAACACGTGTTAAGATTCAGATTAACATCACCTGTTAGATACCTTCTCTTCGCAGGATGGCGCTACATAGCTCAGGCCCACGATGGCCAGAAACCCAATGTTTTTACACCTGCTAGCCGAACGTTCAAGTAGAATAAGGCATACAACGTCGCTTAACTATCTATATGCACCCTGCCGGGCGTAACAGGGACGTAACATGAACAACCACTCGTAAAACTACAATTTCCACAAGTTCGTCGCCGGATGCCGGTTTACCGCGCAATGACTATGCGACGGCAATGTTCGAGGCTGGATAGGGAGAGTGATGTACATGAACAGCAGGCCTTACAGCGAGATAAGGCATGTAAGCAAGTTGTAACGAGAATGGTACCGTACCACTCGTTCATCTTCCCACTGAACGTGGGATGCACGAGCAGTAGTGATTCTGGCATGCGAGGGAATACCATGTCATATCCAGTCCTGGAGTGATAAGATATGCCAGCATTCGCTGGGATGTGCTATAAGAGACGGACGAGGAAGTTATGAAGAGAAAACACACAGCAACTCACCCTCGGTGAATTTCAAGCATCGTTCTCTTTATCCTACTCGATTTGCGTACACCATGTTTGCCATGGAGGGGATGTCGTCACACATGGGCGAGAGCACGGGTGTCTCTACACCCATGGACAATCATCCCACATCCAAATTCGTCGCAAGCCCATCGAGGACCGCAAAGAACATCGTGTACCATGCCTACACCTTGATTCTCTTCACGTGCGACAACCTAAAAGACGTGGTCATCCCTCCCGCAGTTTTCGGCGTGCTCGCCACTCTTTCCGGCCCAGCTTTAGATTTACCATCCCAAGACGGTCTCGCGGTGTTGCAAAGAGTACCAGCAACGTTAACATGGTTTTGGCTGATGCTGTTGCCATGCTGCCTGCAAAATCAGCGTCACGAATCCTCACTCCAAGAAGACACAATCAACAAGCCCTGGCGTCCAATCCCAACAGGCAGGATCAACACAGCGCAGACTACACACCTCATGATCGCTGCGTACCTGGTACTTGCACTTATCTGTTACCACCTCAACGTAGTGCCTATGTACGTCGCATGGGTTGTCTTCAACACCTTGTACCACGATATGGGCGGAAGCGACTACAGCGGCATCTCGCGCAATGCCATCTGTGCTCTTGGTCTCATCTGCCCTTTCAGCGGCGCTCTAAGCATTGCCCTCGGCCCTGATACTACGATGAGCTACGCAGCATGGCAATGGATCTTTCTGGTCACACTTGGTATCATCGGCACAACGATTCATGCCCAAGACTTTCGCGACGAAGCCGGCGATCGAGCCCGTGGCCGGCGTACCATTCCAATTGAGTTGGGTAGGAGACGTGCGCTGTGGACTGTTGTGGTGGCCGTCGTTTTCTGGACATTTTATGCACCGCTGGTCTTCTTGGGTGCTCGCTGGGAGGCGGCGGTAGTTTCGGTCTGTCTTGGTGGGCTTTTGGTGGGTACGGCTATGCGAGCAGTCGGTAGACAGGATGGAAGGTTGGATCGACAGATGTGCAAGCTTTGGTGTTTTTGGATGTGCTCTTTTGGCGGACTACCGCTCTTGGCTACTGCTTTCCCTCTGCGAACATAGTCAGGGTCTTGCCGGGCGCCGATACGAGGCATCCTCTACTTCGCACGTGCAACACCACCACCGAATGCAATGCTCAGCAGAGCGTCGGTCTCATCTCGAAGCTGTAGTGACGGATCGTCTCTTCATGTTTGCGGAATACAGTGAATATGAACATATGCATCGCCTCCAAAGGGCAGGCAGCTGTATCGCGGCAATCTCCAAAGCGAGGCGGGGAAGGGCCGAGTGACCTAAAGCGGCAACGTTATGCGGCTCCGCACCTCAAGTCCACAATACCATCAGTATTGCGTGCGGTCGCACCACATATTGGGGCGGTTCTTTCTTGATCGGTTGCGCAGTCCCGTGAGGGGGTGATAGTCTCGATGTGGAACGCAGGACCCGTATATAGTGTGCGCCTAGGTACCTGAGTATCTGCGACTTTGTCACCCTCCAGATAACCTCAAACAACCACCTCTTGTTCCAAGTAAATCATCGATAAATTAGTGTTCATAATGCCGTCCATCCACCCCGCCATCGACAACGGTATCAAGAAGGGCGACCCCAACTTCTCCGGCGGCAAGCTCTACTGCCATTGCCCCACCAAGAAGGTCGAAGTTACCCTCGCTGGCAACGTCGCGCACAACCACGCCTGCGGCTGCTCGAAATGCTGGAAGCCAAAGGGCGCGCTCTTCTCCGTCGTTGGCGTTATTCCAAAGGACAACGTCTCCGTGACCGCCAACGGCGACAAGCTGCACATCATCGACGAATCAGCGGCCATCCAGCGCAATGCCTGCAAGCAATGCGGCGTCCACCTCTTCGGTCGCATCGTCGTCGACCATCCATTCAAGGGCCTGGACTTCGTTCACGTTGAACTCAGTGACAAGAAGGGATGGCAAGAGCCGCAGTTCGCCGCCTTCGTCAGCAGCATCATCGAGCAGGGTTTCAATCCGAAGGAGATGGACGCCGTACGCGAGAAGTTCAGGAAGGAGGGCCTGCAGACATATGATGTACTTAGCCCAGCGTTGATGGATCTCATCGCCACTTACACGGCGCAAAAGAGCGGGAAGCTGTCTTCGAAGTTGTAGGGTTGGGTTGCATGGTTCGGCGTTCCTGGTGTGGGCGGTGGGGATGATGTATTAGTAGATGACGAGGAAGACTTAGAGCTCGGCTTGGTCTCATAGATGTTCAAGAAAATCGTGCACCTAAAGGACTGGCGAGTGCGGGATGTGTGGTGTTATATTGCATGCGACTGCCCAAGTGAGCACCGTGATCGCGCGCTAAACCTCTCCACAGCACGAGACACGCATTGCCGATTATGGTCATAATATCAGGTGAAGACACTCTGAATGATGGAGCTTTGAAATGGTAAAAACTTTCATTAAAAACTGGGTATCTACAAAGCCGCACACTCCTGCTGCGTAAGCGCATTCGCATTAATAAACTCCACCTTCGACTCCCCAACCTCAATATCAAACGTAGAATCCAGGCCCCTCTCACTTAGAACCGTCGTCGCAGTGTAATACACATACTCCGCCGTCTCCTTGCCCGCGGGCTTCATCTCGACAATCGTTGGTGTAAGACGAGGAATAACAAGGCCCTGGACCTTGGTCTTCTTCGAGACGTTGAGTTGTGGTGTAGCACCGGTCTGGAGGAGGGCCTTGGAAACGGCTGCGGTGATGGTCATCTTCCATTCGCCTGTTGTGGTGTCCTTGGCTGTGCATGATTGCGCTTCTTGGTAGAGGACGTCGGCGTTGATGGGGTAGCTGCCTGTGCCGCCGTTGTCGTAGGTCTTGTCGTTGACGCGGATGGTGAAGGAGTCGAAGACATCAGTGGCGTTGAGTGTCTGGGTGAATTCGAACCACTGGAATACTTCGTCTAGGTATCCAGAGGACGTTCCTAACTTGTAGGTAGCGCGGTTGGCGACGATCTCGGCGGGTGCGCTGCCATTTCGCGAAACTGGAATGAGAGAAGCTGTGAGCGTATTGCCGTCGCGGCCGGTGACTGGTGTGGTTCGGACACGAAGACGTCCTGTTAACTCGACTGCTCCGTCCTTGAGTTGGTATGTTGTGATGTAAGGGCGGATGTCCGCTGGCTCCATGGGCTCCGTTAGTGTGACATCTCCTGGCACGAGGTGAATCAGTTTCTCGAATGCAGCTTCACACTGCGACTTGAAGTAGGCCTTGTCTGCAAGCTTGCGCATAGTCGCGTTGTCGTCGGCAAGGAAGATGCGTTTGTCGGAGTTCAACGTGTTGTTGGCATTGACGACCAAAGGGTTCGCTGTCGAGTTGTTGAGGTACTCCGTTACCACAGCGTTATCCATCACTCCGCTGGTGGTATCGAAAGTCGCCTTGTTCTCGGCGGTAACGGGACCGGAGACGATCTCCGGGTGATCGACTGAGTGAACACCTCCAATGCTGTGACCACAAGCAATCAAAGTGATCATCTCCTTCTCTGTCAAACTGGCAGTTTCAAATCTCTTCCTTGTGGTGTCGAGGTCGGTGTGCGCTTCCGGTACGCCTTTGATACCAGCCTCTGCCGCGTCCTTGCGGCCCAGTCGTAGAGGCACGCGCATGTCAGCGCAACGAGCCACAGACATGACCAATGACAAGGCCAAAACATCGGCTGCGGAGCTCCGGATGTTGACTGAACTGGCCATATCGGATAAGGTGTTGTTCAACGCGGCACCAAGATTCTCTGTTCTATCGAGTTCGTATTGAATCGAGGCGTCCAAGCCTCCGATCCCCGTTGAGGCATCGTGGGTGACGGCGTCGTGGAAGTTCGTTCGCACCCATTCTGCGGCCTTTTGGATGCCTGGTTGGCGAGCGCCGAATGAGCAGGTCTGGACTTCTGTTGTTGTGTAAGTTGCAGGAGGGGTAAAATGGGGAGTATGGGTACGTACGATCTGAGAGTTCTCCGTTCCTAATGTAACCAGATTGCAAATACAAGAGGTCATCGAGCTGGTCGTACTTGCTGGGCCAGACGTAGGCTTGGCAACTCGGGGCAAGTAGCGCGAGGCTGATTAGTTGGTTTCTCCTCATGATTAATGTGTATGGATGTTCTAACGAAGGACTAAACGAATGTCGAATGATGATGGTGAAGACCGTTGCGCGTGGAAGCGGTATATAAGGCCTCTAGAATGCGCAATGCTATTAAAGGGTATCGCTACGGGGCTTCTTGAACGGCGCATGATCAATGCGCATACGGGAAAGGCTGCCATAGTGCCCGTTGCAGCGACTAAGTTCGTGTTCAGGATACGATGTAGGATGGAGCATGGAAGGTGTGGGGTTGCGGTTACTCTCACCGAAGAGCTAAGGACAGCTTCGTCTAGAAATCGATCTTAGACCGTTGTCATCTAATTTTGGCATCACGAACCCCATGCATGATTGGTATTTTCTTGTAGCCAATTGGTCCTGAAAATCTCCGGGTCGTGCACGCGACATGGAGTGGTCTGGGTTCGCCTTCTCTCGGCGGAATTGCCGACGGACACGGGTACCCAGTAATTTGGCGGAGCTGTCTACGAGTAGACGCAGCACAATCTGTTCAACACCACAACGACGACGGACGGCGTGGGTGTTTATTGTTGTTCCTTTTCAGTATGTTTGCGACTACGCAAGAATGATACATCGTGTATTTTGCGATGAAGGTCGTTGAATGGGGTACCGCGCGCGCCTGACGTCCGGAAAGGGGCAACATCCTCAACCGAGGCATGATGGCCAGCAAGGCTATGCATGCGACGTCCCCATTGTTCTCTGCTTTTGCTTATCGTGCGAGGAGCGCACTAGTCCGACGTTTGTGGCGAAGACTGTTCGGCGGGTATCAGCGTGCATGTGCATTGTTGTTCCTTCCATGTTTGACAGCTTCTGGCAGGTGCGACAACCGACACCTGGAGCGTGGAGTCGCAAGTGATGGTGATGCGAAAAGAAGGAAGCGTCGCTAGTTTGCGCACTTTCTTCGGCGATGGAAAGATGCCGGTGGTAGAATGGAAGCCCAAAGATATGATTGAAGCTGGTGGAAGCTCTGAGCGGAAAGACGCCAGGGTTCGGCTTGGCAGAGTGAGCTGAGTAAGCAAATCTCTCCCTCTTCCGCCAGGTCTGTCATCTGTCCACAATGAAGAGACAAGAACGATTGAATAATCGAAACATTGCTATATGTCTGTATTCATTCACAGTCGATTGATTCAACTTCCACTCGATTCCGACGCCTCCTCCTTGCACTGAGGGTGTGAAGCGCGCAAAGAGCTCGCCTGACAGCAAGCCAGATTGGACATCGATGGAATCAACCAAACCACAATTCCACTTCGTGGAAAAAGGATAGCCTGCATACTCAAATATTGAGGTCAGAACGGGCTGAAATAGACGCAGTAGTAGTAGTAGACATCGATGGAACATTCATGATTCACTGTTTAGAGACAAACATCAAACAAGCTTTTCACATATGTACAAGCTATCCGTACAAATGATGTGCATCGTCCAACCTGACGTCTCACCACCAAATCGGATGGGTGTGGAACTCAGCCACCGCTCCTTACAAGATTTACCTTGAGTATATCATATATATTGACCTTCAACTGCTACACTGATCACCCGGGTCAAATACATGGCATCGGGTACGCACTACACCATGCCCTTCTGGAAAAGTGAAGGTGACATGGCATCTACTCCCGCGCTGCATTTGCGCGATCGCTTTCACAGGTGCCAGCGCGAGGTAAACCGCAGGCGATTTGATTCGGGTGAAAGTCGAGATGGGAGCTTCTGTGTGGTCACTCCTCATTCTGATGGATCGATGGCGACCTTGTTCAGTCACACGTCTCTCCCCGATACCATATAATCCCGCGAGCTCCTATATGACCACGGACTCTCAACACCAACCGGCGGCTCTGCACGATCTAAGCAAGGCATTACGAACCGCAACCAAGACCATCGAACGCATCTCCCCATCGACATCGACCATGCAGCTCCCATCCGACACGCAACGTTCACGGTCTCCGACCCCCGAACCAGTCATCGACGAAGTGATCAGCGAGATCTGCAGTTTATGGGGCATACGCTCCGTGCAACAAGCACTTCCAAATAACCTCAGCTATAAACACACCGCTGACATTGAGATATGGGGCGAGGAATTCCTGGTACTTCTTCTGGATCTGGCAACGCTTACGGAAGGGAAGCTGGACGAAGTACAGGCAAGGATCCAGAAGCGTATTGATCAGGGGCGGAACACAAAGTCCAGTCGCGACACATGCACCACGCGAGAGGATATACTGGCGCTGATCAAGTATTATGTGAGGAAATCTCGTGGGAAGAACCCCGAACAGGACGACACCGACGAAGTCTACATGCCTCCGGTGCCGAAGAAAGAACGCCGTTATAATCCATAGGCCCAGAAGCGAGTCTGGATCGACTGGCGTTCTTACATGCCAACTTGGCTTCGGTCGTGTGAATGCCACAGTTTTCGAGCAGGCGTTCATGGTACCAGTCAATGGTGCGCTTCTCTTGAAATGAAAGAGACGAGTCCCTCACGCAACAGCAATCGGCTGATAGTAGTAAGGATTGAGCCTAAGAAAGGCTTACTGATGTTGGAAAGGAAAAGAGGAGATTGAGATACCCAATCAAGAAAAAAATACAAGAGCGACTTGCCCGAGTGAACCTGCAACGTGACGTAGCGTGACCCAAGCTCTTTCTCGTAGCAACCTAGTAGAGTGTCGACAATTGCCTGATGCAGCGTGTCGGATAGAGAGTAATTTTCCCCCAAAAGAACCCTGATGCTACCGGGTACATGTGCATGAGATGAGGCAACCTCGTTAGCTTTCCGCTTGACAAGCGTCAGAGTAACTCAGTACGTGTGCCTGTCTGTAAAGGATCCGGTCGGACGAAGATGAGACGGCATGCCAGAGGGTCGTCCGGGGCACGTGAGTCGCCTGAGAGTGAGCTCCTTGACATCGGGTCATCATCGCGTGCTCGAGGACGGGTTGCGATGTCGCCGGACCAAACGCGGTGCGTACCAAGATGCGATTGTCCTAAGTCGATAAGGGAAAGTGTTGGAAAGGTCGAGGTACAGATGTGGGGTAGTTTGGGAGATCATGAGCTAGCCTCGCCAAGGACCTCGGCTCAGATCCTCAGAGCCAGCCGCCCCTCAACAATCACAGGCAAGCGGCACACCATCGTCATCGCGTTATAAGTTCCTAGTCCCGCAATGGAGCTCTCTTTATCTCTGTCGACACTGCCACGAGCGCAATGGTGGACCTCACGCAACATCCCGTAAAGGCCGTGTATGGGCTGGGCGCCCTGGGCTTCGAGCTCGTGCGCTTCCCTATCATCCTCATCAAGTTCCTCGTTCTCGGTCGCCAGCATCCCAGCTGGACTCTTCGACAGGCTATCACCGTACATGCTTTCTTCTCTGGCTTATGGCACGTGTCGAAGGTGCAGGTCGCTACACCACTGCCTCTGACACCGGAACAAGAGAAGGAGCGCTTCGTAGTCATCAAGCCGGCGGAGGGCGATGTTTACAAGGGGCCATTGAGAAGCAACAAAGATGTTGTGCCTGTGGAAATCGGGGCGACGTGGTTTCCTGCGCCTTTGACCACGGGCAGTGATAAGAACACCAAGGTGGTCCTTCATATCCACGGCGGAGCTTTCGTTACGGGTAAGCAAACAGCTTCCACCATGCTTGAGATGCTTCAAAGCTAACTTCATTCAGGAGATGGACGAACAGCAGCCAGTGGCCCAATGGCCAAGAAACTCCTCAAACACACACCAGCCACGCACGTCTTCTGCCCGCAATACCGCCTCTCCACCCTGCCCGTCTCAAAGACATCGAACCCGTTCCCCGCCGCCCTCCAAGACAGCCTGACATCATACCTATACCTGCTGAACGACCTCAAGATCTCCCCAAAGAACATCATACTCTCCGGAGACTCAGCAGGCGGCAACCTCGCGATCGCACTCCTCCGCTACATCACCGACTACGGCTCCGAGCTCAGCCTACCCGCTCCCTCATCCGCGCTACTCTGGTCACCGTGGACCAACCCCGCCGATACCTCCGGCTCCTACGTCCATGACAACCGCAACTACGCTACAGACTACATCTCCCCGCCCTTCACGGCATGGGGCACAACCGCATATGCGGGCGAGGGAGGAGACAAGGTGCTGTCGCAGCCTTACGTGTCGCAGAAGAATAGGACCTTCGAGACTGAGGTGCCCATGTTTGTGAACACGGGTAGTGGTGAGGTGCTATACTTTGATATTGTGGAGTGGGCGGAGAAGATGAAGGAGGCGGGGAATGATTTGCAATTGGATATTGAAGAGAATGTCCCTCATGACATCCTTCTGCTGGGCCATCTCCTAGGGTTTCACCAGGAGGCTGTGAATATGGCTAAGCGGGCGGGCGAGTGGTTGAGGGGGAGAGTATAGGAAGCGAAGAGTTGCATGATGGCGGGAACATGAGGCTGGAGCGTCGCAATCTTGTGTGTAGGCGCTCGAGCGAGGCTATCAGGCTGTGGTGAGCCAACGTCAAACCCGCAATGTACAATTCGCTTGCCTACCTAATGGATCAACTTCAGGAACTTTGTCGCATACATTTGTTTGATGCCGACGTTGTTTTGATGTCAGCTCCATGCAGGGAATGTCGTGCAGTCTTGCTCTTGCCGTCTGCGTGTGCCTCGCCGTCGTGGTGGCAAGCGCACCTGGACAGCGCCAAGCACCACAGCTCCTAACCTCCAATCGTCACCAGCCAAAACCGCCACACTTCACCGGAACGATGCTGCACGGGAGCATCATTCTGCCTTATCGAACTGCGCGCAGCATGTCGTGCCACCACTGTCGTCCTCCCGTCGAATCATGGGTCGCCACAAATCTACACAGCCCTCAGCCTGATGATGGCGGAGCCTGGAACGGCTGAGCGCTGCACTGCTTCGATTTATGAAACTGAGATTGCCCGCAACTCGCTTGATCGTGTCTTCATGGCGCATCTGGAAGCCGAAGACCTGCACCAGAATGGCAGAGGCTCTTGTTGCCATTGGGCTTGCCGCCAATATCATCCAATTTGTGTGCTTCGGCTTCACACTCGTATCGAAAACCAAGGAACTCCACGAGTCCGCATCAGGGGCATTGAATGAGAATGTTGAGCTTAGCGTCGTATCCCAGGACATCAATACCTTTCGTAGCGTCATACGTTCAAGCACAAGTTCATCTATACAACTCTCCGACATCGCGCAGCGCAGCGAGGCTATTGCTGGAGATCTATTGGGTGCGATTACCAAACTTCAGCACAAGCAGCACACGCTAGGATCTGGAAAGGCACCGACGAAATGGAGGAGCTTCCGGAAAGCTCTGGAATGTATATGGGACAAACCGCACATCGAAGAATTAAGAGTAAAGTTGGATCGACTCAGAGACCAGGTAATGCTGCATCTGATCTTGAACACAAGGTAACATCTCCCCAACATGCTTCCTGATCATGTTGACTAACTATCCTCCTAGTGATAAACAGATCCAGCTCATTGACTTGCTGAAAGACTGGAAAGAGCAGAACATGAAGGCAGACTACGGACTTACTGCACAACTCCAGGACTTGGATACCGAGCTTCAGGGTGTTCGGGAATGCGTCTCAAACCTTCATGGTGATCACTTTTGGAAAAGACTGGACGATTGCTTTTCCCGGTTCTCTTCAGAGGTTCACCTGGTGTCTCGACGTCACGGGATTATCGCAAGTCTGCGCTACGAGGGCATGCAACTACGACAGAGTGCAATCAAAGATGCCCACAGCAAGACGTTCGCCTGGATTTACGGTAATCGTACGCCCGAAACTCCAGTTTCACGGCCGAATACAGGGTTTGCGCAATGGTTACGACGTGGCGATGGCATGTATTGGATCACGGGAAAGCCAGGTTAGTACGGGCTGTTCGACTTATGAGCTAATATCTAATCTTTGTATCAGGCTCTGGGAAGTCAACATTGATGAAATACCTCTACGATCATGATGAAACGATCCGAAACCTCCGAACTTGGTCTGGAAAAGCTTCATTGGTTAGAGCACCCTTTTACTTTTGGTTACCAGGTCAACAGATGCAAAAGTCTTTAGAGGGACTCCTCCAAACTCTCCTCTATCACATACTCTTTGCCCTCCCCGAGCTGGTACCGACAATATGCCCCGAAAGATGGTACGCGGCGTCTCAGCCTCAGCCTAATGGAGTCATCTTGCCAGATGTATGGACTCTTTCCGAGCTACAAAAGTCGTTTGTCTTATTTCGAGCTCAGTCCATTTCGAACACCAAGTTCTACTTCCATGTCGATGGTCTTGACGAGTATTATGGAGACAGCTGGGATGTGATAGAGACACTGAGAAACCTGTCGAGTGCTCCGAACGTCAAGCTATGCCTTTCCAGTCGACCATGGAACTGCTTCCAGGATTCTTTCGGAAAAACTAACGCAAATTTGCTTCGGCTACATGACTTCACAAGACCAGATATCGAGTTATTCGCACGAGAGAGTCTTTTCTCATCTGATGCCTCCACGGACATTGAACGGAATTCCTTTGATGATCTCATCCGAGACATTGGGGAACGGGCACAGGGAGTATTCCTTTGGGTACGTCTCGTCGTCCGATCTCTCCGCAACGGCATCATCAACGAGGATCCTGTTTCGATACTTCAGGAACGGCTTCGTGCAATACCGTCAGATTTGGAAGACTTCTTCGAGCAGATGATACTTTCAGTAGAATCCATTTATCGAAGTCGGATGGCCAGTACATTTCTCGCCGCCATACGCAGCCCGCGTCAGCTGAAACTCATGCATTACTACTTTCTGGATCAAGACTACAATGATCTGGGGTTTGATATGCCCAGCAAGACATGGATACAGTCTCGTATACAGAAATGTGCCCTCCAGACAGAGAGACGTCTCAACGGCCGGTTCAAAGGTCTTCTAGAGGCCGCTTCTACAGTCGAGATCAGCGCTCAAACTAGAGTGGATCTTCTGCACCGTACTTTGGGTGACTTTCTTGCTACGAAGCGCATGAGGGAAAGGCTCGAATGCTGGGCCTCCCGAGAGCCGAACGTCTACACCGCAATAAGCCGAGCTCTGATCGCCGAATCAAAGTTCATCGAGATGCAGCCAAGTCCTTCTACTCTAAAGCTGGTCGTCGAACTAGCTAGCCAAGGTGCTGTCGAAACAGGCCTTACGACTGACTGCTTCGAAGTCATCGACCAGGCAGAGCTAGAAAATGAGCGCACTCGGCCATTCCACACTACATGCGGTCTAAGTTGCGACATTATTCGTTTTGCGGCTTCTATTGGCCAGGCGGAGTATCTGAAATATCGAGTGCACAAGGATGGTGATCTGTTGGACCTCAACAATATACTCAAACACGCAATAGCCTGCCCAGATTCTGACGAGACATACAAACTGTGTCTACCCTCATTCGTTCAACGCTACAGTATGTGCCATGAGCGCAGAAACCGATCCGCCACATCGAAGCCAAGCACAGTCGGAACTGCCGTTGTACCGGCATTGGTAAAGCAGTTGTTTGACCTCGGAGTCGACCCCAACTTCATCGTCGATGGTGCCTCCAACTGGATCAGGTTCGCGGACGAAACAATATATTCGATGGATGGCGAACAAAAAGAAGACTATTGGGCTGTTCTAGAGATGTTTCTTGAACAGGGCGTCGACGTGAACCTGGCGACAAGCAGCTGGATTGGGATGCTGACTCGCATTGATGCCACACTGGAGGATAATCTGCGGAACACGTTGCGTTATTTCAAGCGCTTGTTTAGCCGCGGCTTGAACCCAAACTTCGTGATTCAAGACACAACACTTACCAGAGTCTTCCTACGGACGCTGGCAGATGACCCTCGGCACCTCGAAATCGCTTCGCGCATCAAACACGATCTTTTGCGAGAGTTCCTCCGACATGGCGCTGCTATTTCCCTAATCAACGAGGATTCCATGTTCAACAATGATGGAACCCTTTGTGGATGGTATCAGACTGTGCGTCAGCAATTGGGAAAGTACCACCAGACTAGCGTGACTGTGCTCGTTGCCCGCTCCGCACAATACCGCATCTTCCTCGAACACGGACTCAATCCCAACATAATCACACACCGTGGCAGCAGCTTGTGGGAGGGTTTTCTCGAAGCTATGAATTCTGTCGTCGAGGAAGGCAGACACGACAGTAAATTCGACGCACCTCTTTACGATATCATCCTCGCTTCTTTGCAGTACGGGGCGGACCCCCGCGTGCCCAAGATCAAGCAGCTATTGAGGAGCTCGCAGCCTTTCTTACCTCTTGAAAATCTTGACTCTATCCACCGAGCAATACAGATGGAGATCAGTCAGAGGGAAAGCCAGACACAATCCCAGTCTCTTCCCCCAGTCGACAGTGGCGGCTATTCACAAAGAGGAGTTTCAAGGCCTTATAAGAGCATATCCGCCGTTGCTCGACATAAGAGACTTCAGCCCAAGCAACTGGGTCGTGCAGATGCATCGCATAGCAAGCGGAATCCTCATTCCGAATGGCATCAATTCAGTTAAGACGCTAGAAGTACTGGCGCAACCCTGGACAAAATTCGAATCAGCTTATAGATCAATTTGCCCTCCTGATTGGATCTAGCTATGGCCATCGGTGTTGTGATTCCGTGAGTGTGTCAAGACGATAATAGATGCAGGGTGACGAACATCGCTGTCTAGCTTGGAAGATGCACGTCAACCTAGAAAAGGACTAAACATGTCTAGAGCCTACCTAGGTACACTAACGTTAAGCTACGTACTTCGCAGGTTTCTATGTTATTGTAGGCTGTAGAACTATTTAGCTTTGTCATTGTATAAGGTGGATGTGTCTAGTCCGTAACTCTTAACCGGTACAGGCTTTGAAGCGGCGGGAAGAAACAGTACTAGTCATTTAGCAAGGGCTGTCCTTTCTGATTCTAGTTCTGACATGACGTCACATCATTATGAGGACATACGGCACAGCCTCCACAATTGCCACCACATTCAGGATCGCTTTCTTCTAGTCAGAAATCCTTCAGCATTATTGTCAGCTACCTGATCATTTCCTTGAGCCTTACACATTTGTCTCTCGACTATTGACCAAGCCTGCGTTGCACATACCACGAAGCGCGCGCTCACCATGACAAGTAAAATCAGACCTAGCAACGGCCTATCCCTTCGCTTTGAGGCAGAAGAGATAGACACCAACGACAAATTCCAGTTGAACCGCAAACAACGTCGTAGCCTTGGCCACATCATAGTTACAACACCGGAGACAGAGCGCCCGATAACTCTATTTTGCAATGGTCTCACTGTTGTTGGAAGGGGTCGAAACACTGTTCTACAGGCATTAAGGTCTGGACTGTTCGAACTCGTGGAATCTGGCAAGGAAGATGCAGGTCTTATCATGCTGCCATCTGTCACGTCACACCGGAAAAGCCAGTACAACATACCGCCTACGGCATTCCCACAGTATCGAGAAGTATCGATTAGTGTGTTAACCGAAACAACGCATGTCATGTGGAAAGAGATCTTGCAGCCTGGGCGTACATACGGTTTACGGTTGGCTGAGAAAGCTGGCGAAGTGTTCGCATGCTATGCGGATGAGGTCGATGGCAATCCCGAAAGCCTAAAATCATCGCAGAAGCTGCCCGTTCATCGTGAGGGAGGGGGCACATACTACTTCACCGTCTACGACGACCCAGCGCCTCCCAAACTTTTCGCCAGGCTGGAGATGCCCAAAAAAGCTCATCTCAATGGTCCAGATCCCTTCACCTTCGTCATCGAATACACGACCGACAGTCACGAGCCCTTCGTCTTCGATAAATCACGCTCTCCACTTTCAGTCACCAATTTCGGCTCCGGATTTGATCTGCACTGTATTGACCAACTAATCGATTGTCAAGACGATGAGACGGGGGAGAAGGTTGAATGGGGTGCCGTCTTCGTCTGCTACGATTACGATCCCCATCCGGTATTCCCGGACGATGGTGACTTTGTCGAGATCTCAACGAACAGACCGTGGCGATTCGAATGCACATTGGAGAAGCTAGGTAACGAAAAGGAGTATGTGCGCAGTATGGAAGGGCTGAAGGCTGATCGTACGTATAAGGCTCGAGTTGGTGGGCCTTCGGGCTTTAGACGGTGGCAGTACGGAAAGAAGGAGGACTTGCTGGCTGGCACGCGAGAAGAGAAGATGAAGAGGTGGGAGGTAGATATGGAGAAGTTGGGTCGCTTGGACGTGGAAAGAATCGAGGAGGACCTATATTTCGAGACTGTTGCATGAGCAAGCGGTCGGTATCCTTGCGACATGCGATGATTATTTGGAATAAGAATGTTGAAACTCGTGATAAACATTTACTTCAAAGCCTATGCCTTAAGACTGTCAGCATACTCCCTATATATCTGCTCGCAACTCTCATCAAACAACAGTCCCATCCTCGTCGCATTACCGAACTCCGCAGTTTGCGGCCAGCTATCCAACAACCTCTTCGCTTCCTCATCCACCTCCTCCCGCAACAGGCTCAGCTTCTCCTTTCCAACTACCGCCTCGAACGCCCCGTACATGTCTCCAAGCGTAACACTGATTCCCGGCATGTAGACTGCACGAATATGCGCCGGCATGGCATCCGAGGGTGCCTTCATAACGCGTACAAAGTTCTCGATCATGACGCGTGGCGAGCAGATCATTTGGCGTGCTGAACGGTCGCTAATGGGCACGATGCATTCGAGTCCGGCCAGCGGCTCGCGGAGTAGGCCGCTTAGAAACGCTGCTGCCGATCGCGAAGGCGCACCTGGACGGACGACAACGGTGGGTAGGCGCACGGAGAAGGCATCGATTAGACCACGGCGGTTAAGATCATCGATGTGCTTCTCCATGATGGCCTTGTGGGTGCCGTAAACGCCTATTGGCGTCGCGGGCGTATCGTCTGTAATCGGGCCTGTCGCCGTATAAGGCGGTCCATATACAGCCTGGGTCGAAGCGTAAACAATGCGGGGTTTGGTCGCTTGTTGTAGTTTTGAGATGGATGTGAGAACAGAAAGCGTGGCGTCTAGGTTGACCTTGGTGGAAAGTGCGGGGTTTTCTTCACAGCCGACTGACATGATGCCGTGGAAGAGGAAGATTGCTGACCATTGGGGGCGCATGGAAAGGAGCTTGTCGATGTCTGATTGCGATGTGAGGTCTCCAGCTGTGAGCTCTAGGTTGGATGCCGAATCTGAGATGCCGGCTGGCCGTTGGGGTGTGCGAAGGTCGGTTAGGACGATGTTGTTTGAAGGGTCTTTTGCCAACTTCGCGGCGAGCATAGGGCCTAGGAAGCCGGCGCCGCCGGTGATGAGGATGTTGTTCGACATTTTTGGTGGGTTGCTCTCCAAATCTCTTTGATCAGGTTTGCGGTAATCAGGACTTCGATTCTTGAGGTCACGATCTCGGATTGAGAGCTATGCAATGCGACGAAGAAGCTGAGGGTATATTGCCTGAACAATGAAGAGATGGGCGATGATAATGCAATGAAGATGCGGCCAACTGAGCATATATACGTGACAGTGTTGCGGGGATCGAGGCGAGTCATGCTCGTCTCGAGGCAGACCTGCTCGCTACGAGCCACAACTCAGATGCGCTAGCCCCAGAGCCTCCGGGAGCCGCATCTTTAGCCTGGGGAACCCCACATAGTGGTCTTTTACGGCCGCTCAGCCATATACAAGCAGGATGCCGGCGGTTTAGACATGGCTCTATGGATGGCTGTTTGAAAATCCCCACTGTGGTATGCTTTCGCCAGCTTTTTGCCCAGATGCCACTCGTTGGCGGCGCTCTGCAGGGATTGACGCGCCCGCGGAAGAATTCGTTGCGTGGAAGCTTTACCCCTCTCGTTCATTCGACGATGATGGCTAACCTCTTGGTATGAACGTTGAGATGAATAACAATATGAACTACTCTGTCGCAGCAGCATCAAGTCAACACAGCGTACATTACGCTCACGAGAAGAAGTCAATGACAAGCGCATTGAACATCTCCGGCTTCTCCCAATAACACCAATGGCCACCCCAGTCCACCGTCACTCCCTTCGCGAGTCCTTCCTTTTCGCCTCCGTTCACCAGCTCCACCACCTTGAGCGGTCCAGCAGCCGGGAAACATCCACTTCGGCTACTTGCTACGACCAGTACCTTTGTTTCACTACCGCTCTCTGGTCCGAAAGCATGAGCAATAGGATGTCGCCAATCGTTCGCCGTATGGTCAGCCATTAGCTTCCCATACCACCACCCATCGCCTTTCAGTGCTTCAGCCAAGAAGAACGCTTCGTCATCTTCCCACTGTGACGAATCCGACTGAGGGTCTCGGGGTCGCGGATGAGATCTGTAGCCCAAGCACGCTGCGATAGTACCGAGGTGCGCCTCCTTCGGGTTGGCTATCAGTGTCTTTTGCATCGCGTTCAGTGCTTCTACATTGTTGCATCCCAGGTTCCCGAACTCAGGACCCCAATCCTCAAGATAATTCTGAAGTGGAGCTTGGTCCACGAAAACCATGTGTGAGAATGCGCCAGTCGTGAACAACTCGCTGTAACTCCATAGGATAGCAGCACCTAGGCTCGTGCCTATGGCTTTGATGCTACCGTCGCGGAAACCGAAAAACTCGATCAAGTTCTTGAGATCCATTGCTAGGCGTGCCACGTTGTAGCCGGCTTTTGGTTTACCGGAGTCGCCGTGGCCGCGCAAGTCGGGAATAATGACATGGTGAGCTTTTGCGAGTGCGGCAACATTGCGCTTGAAGACTGCACCTGAACCCGTGAAGCCGTGCAGCTAGCGACCAATGTCAGGCCTGGTGGCGGTACGCGCTCGAGGGCGGGGAGCTCACCAATATCAAGGGAGCGGCACCGGGAGAGCCATATGTCTCGTAGTGAAGATGGATACCATCGTTGGCTGTTATATCCGGCATTTTGCAAGGTCGATACAGCGTGGTGGGTCAATAAGACGGATGGTATGCATGGATCGTGGAAAGTCCTCGGACTGCTTAGTAAGCGCGGTCATGTCGCAATGAAGTTTAGCGTCCTAAAGGCTTGTCGCCGCACGTGCTGTTTTAGCTGGCCGGAGCACAAGGTAGTCGCAATCGAATAATAGCTCGGCAAGAGTTGTCAAGACTGCCTGGTCATTTTCAAAAGCGCAGATAGGTCGGTTACGTAGGTCATAACCAGCTCCACGGAGAATCAAGCGGCCAAGTCCTGCTACCCAGCTCATAAAACCTTTCAATCAGCTCCGGCCCATGTCGATCCCGTCCGATACGTCGAAAAGCTTCTGCCATGAAGTCATCTGGCCTCCATACTTCCCCGACGGAATAGTAGAGCCGCCGCACGCTAGCATCATCTTCATTATCGTGCCCATCTTCTTCAATTCCAGGCGCATAGTACGATATCTCCCAGTAGCCTATGTCGTGGCCAAGCTCCGTTTCGAGCAGAAAATGTTCTAGGGCCGGCATCTGTTGGACCGCCTTTGCGAAAGCCGCGATCAACGGATCTAAGGTCTTTGTGTCTTCACGGTCGCGGAACTGCACGATATTGCCGCCCCACTGCTCCTCAATCTCACCTGGTGGTGTTCCGTCAAAGTACCACTCCCCAGACGGGGCGGCCATGTTGAAGAAGATTGTCAGCTTCCTGAGGGCCGGCCAGCTGAGCACAGAGCTTTTCTCAAGGCTTGAAGGCCAGAAAATAGTCGAGTCGACAAAGCCGTTCAGAACAAGGGAAGTCAGGTTCTGCGAAAAGCTACGCAGAGATACGCTGAACGGATCGTAGAGTGCGCCTATTGGTATGCGCGAAGGTTCTGCCACGCGTTGGTCCGCCGCAGGGTCTTGATTGAAGGTAATCTCAGCCGCAGAGCATTTGTCGAGCTTAGTCTGGTTGAGCATCCTCGCGAATAAGGCTCTGCTTTCCACGTTGATGGACGTGTCGTCTACCTCTCCAAACTCCCAGTAGAAACTCCGTAGGTTAGGTAGACATGCAGCTAGACCAGGTCCGACTACAGGGGCCAGCTTTCGGGAAATGTGGCCCGTGATGCGGAGATATACGATGCTCAAGAGCGTGGGTATTCTTTCCGGTCTGGAGAGATGGATGTAGGAGTTTACCCATCGTTTTTCGAAAATGTCTATCCCACGCTTGTGTTGTGCCATTTCAAGCGTGATCTGGTTCCAGTCACGATGATCGGTCGGGGAATATGCGCCGTGTAGCTGTAGTCGTAAACCACGTACTAGATCTGCATCTTCCCACTTTCTCACTAAGGAAAACAAGTCTGCGATGGCTTGGGTGAAGGCTTCATCATTGCATTGTTGTTCTTCTATCGACTCAACACGTCCACAGCTCTCTTCTGAGTACTCTGGTAGTGTAATCTCGAAAGAGAGTCTCTTTAGGTATTGGGGACGATTGCCAGTCACCATGGCCTCGAGCTGACTCAGCTCATGGCTCTTGATAGACAAACGATGGAAAGTGACGTATTCCACAGCCTCTCTCCAGCGGCTAGAAATTGTCGCATATGGTGGGAGCTGAGACTGGTCCCCCTGCTGTTCAATTATCGGGGCCTGTGACTGACCGGGATAGCGCTCTAGACACAAGACAATTTTGTTGATGAGCTCCTGTGGTAACTTATCCATGATGCCGTTCAATGTCGCAATAGAGTGTTCGACAGTGGCGGTGTGAAGGCTGACAGATGCAGACGCGGATGTGGGAAGTAGGAAAGATAGAGTCTGTGTACCTGCCGCTGCGAGGTGTCTTTGGAGCACTGCCAAGAGGCTAGTACCGGCACCGTGCACGATCGCGTTATGCGCGGTTCTCCACCTGGGCAAGCACGCATCATAACAACACTTCAACGCGCACCCACACACATCGCGGTCTACATTTCGCGCACGTCCACCTCTCTTCGTTGTGACTGCTTGCCGTTTCATCTTCATGCTCTGACACGGCTCAGCGCTGGCAATCGTGTCCCATCTGCATCACGTTCCGCGCCACTCCCGTACCGCAGGAAATTTCACAACACCTATGTAGAGATCGCTCCTGTATCCGCGCGATGTCTTGATTTGGGCTACCTTGTTATGAAATCATCTGCGTCATACTACATCAGGTAATCTCGATGCATTCATATCCGCTCTTCCTCACGTCTTCACTCAATAGCAGAGGTTGGTATCATCCGTCCTTTTCCACGAGGGCGCAGATTCCTATCGATCAGCAGCGGTTACATCCGTCACTCTCCTTCGAGGCGAACCTAGCTAGCTCATGTGCTCTTATCTTCGAGATACCTGCTTACCAGGAGCGGTGCAAGGTATTTCAACCCACCGGACTCGCTCGGCGCATGGACTGCGGCTTCTATATAGCAATGTAACGAAGTAGCGCCAAACGTTCCACGAAAGTTCAGAATTTGAATGCAAGATCTTTGCCAAGGTCGAGTCAGTAGGACGTGTTGTTAAAGTCGTTTTGACTCCAAGGATCCTTGTTGAATTGGACCGGTGCACGAATTCTTGCAGCGCTCTAGCCATTCTACAAATACCTTATACCACATCTGTCACATGATATCATGTTTACCCTTCTACATCTTCAGGCTTTGCCAAATCCACGTGATGACCGACACTTCCTGAACAATGTGATTGTCAAACAATGCACGTTAAGTTACACTGTCATTCCTTTCACTCTTACTTTGTCTCCACGCACGGACGCCATTGTTCACACTATTACATCACTTCCACTCTCACGGTACTAGTCTCTGATACGGCGCGCGACACCCATAGTAGTCGACACCTTACCGCGGCCAGCGTACGCTCAACCTGCTTGCGCTCCACCCAGGTTATCTTACCCGCGCAATACCATCGCTCGCAGCCCGAAAGCACTGGACAAAGCTCATCACATTCGCTCTACTCCCTTGCTTGTATAATCGCCCGCTTTATTGCGCATACTCAGTCCTCTTGAACCGAAGTTACTGCTCTGGTCTTGAGCACTCTGCTATATTCTCGCGTATACTATTGTCATTAATATATGTAAGTCAGAACTTGCGCAGGTGATGGGAAGCACCCCTGACAGCACTTAGTCGCATTCTCACTGCGAACCGCGAACATGGCTCCTCGCAAGGACGCTACCGGCGATCGCGTTTGCAGGAAGAATAAGGGCTTGAAGAATCACAAGAAGGCGCAGAAAGAGAAGGCGCTGGCGAAGCGCACCGCTGCCGCCGAGAAGATTACCGCGAACAAGGCTTCGTATGCGCCGGTTGCTACCATCGCTATCAACAAGACTGCACCTATGAAAGGGGACGTTGTTGGAAATGCAGGACCGGCGCCCATGGTCAAGGAGTCTGCGCAGGTCATCGTGGAGTCGTCCGATCTTTCTCGAGACGAGTTGGCCAGTCAAGAGAAGGCCGTCACCAACATCGAGGCTCTCACTGGAACGCACACCACCACCGGTACCGATATCACTACGCCTCAACCGCGTCTCTGCACACATTTGCCCGTGGTTGTATACGAAGACGTTCTCACTGGCTCCAAGAACAACGCTCCAACCAAGGTAGCCAGCAACCTTACCAAACTCGAGCAAGAGCCCACCAATATATCTTATCCCAAGACTGCTCCTCCTCCTCCTCCTCCTCCAAAACCCAACACCACACAAACCAGCATTGCCCCTTCCCCTCCAAAACCCAACACCACCCAAACCAGCATGCTCAACCCCACCGCCCCAGCATTCCTCTTCGGAAAAATCGTAGTCGCCCAAACCCCACCCGCCGTCCAAATCACCCTCACAAAAGAAGACCTCGCCCCAGGATGGCCCACCGAAAACGTGAAAGCTTTTGAAAAGGCGTACGGCGTTGTCGCCCTTAACAAGGCTCTGGAAGCAGCGCTGTACGAGAACATGGAGACGGCGCGCCAGAGGCTGATTCGCTGCAAGTACAGGGTTTCTGTTGACGCCGAGTTCCATCGGGAGGAGCCGGTGTATGACTTGGAGTGGGCGTTGGCACTCATCGGCAAGCCAGTTCGCAAGTGTTTTGACGACAACGGCTTCGTGATCACGCCGATCATAACGGGGCTGACTGAAGCTGATTTGACGCACTCATCAGCTCTCGACGAGTTGTTCGCGAAAGTCAAGGCTGAAGGCATCTCCAAGATCAGCGCTCCCATCTCCACGGGCTATAAATCCCCCATCTCCGGTGCCGTATCAACAAAGAAGCCACTTCCATCTCGTACCCTGTCGTCCATCGAGGCTGAAATGCGTCTCGCCGCTCCAAAACGGCCTTCCCACGCACCCTCCTTCGCAGACCTCGGTATCGTCAAGTACACCTTCAACGGCCAGGATTTCGACAACGTCGGCAACCCGCTCACGGAAACCGTGAGTCAAAAGGTACTCGGTTGGCTTGAAGACCAACCAACGGATCCACCGGAACTCTCACCGGGTTCTTCGCGGCAGCAGAGCCGAGAGGCTTCGCCGCTTGAGCTGGGGAAGGGGGTCGTGGCTTTGACGTTTTGTGACAAGTCTGAGTCTGAAGGGGGACAGGTTTGGCCGGAACAGGAGAGCTTGCCTTGGGGGAATGTGCAAGATGGGTATACGCATGGTTCGGGTGTCCCGGTGTACCCGTGTGTTGCTTCTGTTGTGAGGGTTTCTGATGTGCGTCCTGGTTCATGCGGAGAACCGGAGTAGCTGTTGTGCGGAGTTTTGTTGTCTTTCAATGCGTCTGTAACTTTACTGGCTGAATAGCCCTACATCTGTTTCCAACGATTTAGCGATGGCGTTGGTGGATCGGTATACGCATCTCCCGAAGATGAGCATTTTTCATGTTATGGTCTCCTTCGGCAGTAGCAAGATTAGCAGAATATTTATAACGCCTGGAGCTTACATTGCCTTGGTATCTAGCAGATTGCTGTTCATGGGCTTGATGTAGGCTGCAAGGCACCTGTTGTATGAGTTGTTCCTGTCTGTTCTCGTGTTCCTAGGCTGTTTCCTG
>JGI20283J13201_100160_pt1 | contig 27473 bp, 26 predicted proteins | sample Plalitdecfosmids_FD_13201 | JGI IMG/M metagenome (IMG submission 13201)
CAGGAAACAGCCTAGGAACACTGCACTGCCGGTGTATCGCTCGATGCCGGCGCGTACCGACAGCACGTTGGACACGTTGCGCACCAGGTCCACGCCCGCACCGGTGCGGCTGACCCGGTAGCGCGAGGTCTTGTTGCCCGCCGCATCAAACACGTTGAAGCTGCGGGTTTCGTAACCGCCCAGCGCTTCGAACGCGTAGCGGTTGCCCACGTCGAAGGGATGGTAGTAGCTCCCGCGTATCGCCGGTTCGCTGCCCACCTGCAGGGTCACTCTCGCCTCCGCGCCATACGGCGACAGCGGCGCGAACAGCAGGCCGGCGCGCAGGTTGCTTTCGTGGTTGCCATCCAGGTCGTTGCTCAGGGTCCAACCGGCCTCCAGGTAGATCGGGCCGTTGGGCTTCTCATACGCGGTGATCACCACCCCGACCTGGCCGTCGTCGCGGCGGTCCTGTTCATAGCTGATGCTGGCCAGGGTATCCATGCCGTACGCACGCAGCACGCCTTCCTGCATGGCCTTGCTGTCCAGCGGCTTGCCGATCTCCACCGGCAGGTAGGACAACAGCAGTTCATCGGCATAGCCGGTGTGGTTGCGGACCTCGATATAGGCGATCGGTGCCGGAGCCGACGGCGCGGCGCGCGTTTCGCGGGTGGCGTACCAGCGCTGGTACACCGGCGCCGGTTGCGAGAAGGCACGCAGCGCCGGGGCCGCCTGGTCAGCGGCCTCTTGACCGATCGCCAGCGCTTCGGGCGCCTTGTCGAAATCGCCGGTGGCCACCTTGCCGGTAAGCTGGGGTGCAATCAGCAGGTCCTGCGGGCCCAGCGTATCCAGCTGGCGCTGGGCATTGCGGGTGGTCAAAAATCCACTGAGCTGCCCGATCACGTCGACCAGGCTGGCGTCGCGGTCGAGCGCGCTCAGCGGCGTGCCCACGTCCACCGCGATGACCCGGTCGGCGCCCATCGCCCGCACCACGTCGATGGGAACCTGGTTGGACACACCGCCATCAAGCAGCACGCGCCCATCGATGGTGATGGGTCGGAAGATGCCGGGCAACGACATGCTGGCGCGCATGGCCATTGGCAGGCTGCCGTGGTCCAGGATCACCGCTTCGCCGGTGTTGAGGTCGGTGGCGATCGCGCGGAACGGAATGGACAGGTCGTCGAAATCACCGGTGACCCGGCTGCCGCCGGTGGCAGTCTCGAACAGCGCGATCAGCCGCTCGCCCTGCGACATGCCGCCGGAGATCTGCACCCGTTTGCCCTGCCCGCCCAAGCCGATGCCGATCGGCGCCAGCTGTTGGTAGTCGTCGGCCTTGCGCTGCAGCGACCGCTCACGGCGCGGCAGGGTGTCGCTGAACATCGCCATCCACTGCGTATCCAGCACCACCTGCTCGATCTGCGCCGGCGTCTTGCCGGAGGCATACAGGGCACCGACCAACGCGCCGGCGCTGGTGCCGGCAATGCAGTCCACCGGAATATGCAGCGCCTCAAGCTGGCGCAGGATGCGCACATGGGCGATACCGCGTGCGCCGCCACCGCCCAGCGCCACGCCGATGCGGGGACGCGTGTCGCCACTGTCGCGGTGACCGCACTGCGTGCCGTCCAGCGTCGTGGCCGGCCCGGCGGCAAGCGATGCACCCGGCGCCAGCAGGCAGGCCAGCAGCAGGCGCATGCCCGCAGGCGTGTGAATCGCCAAGAGGCACCTCGATGGAAGTGCGCGGCGCCGGGCCGGTGGGAGGGATGGGCCCCGGTGCGGCGCCGCGCGGTGAAACGTCGAAGGGTGTCAGCGCATCATTTCGCCGCCGCACTGCCCGGCGGGAACCCGGCAAACAGCTTGTCCAGGCCGGCTTCCACCGCGGCGTTGGTGCGCTCCGGGGTGCTGGGCACCGTGCCGCTGGCCGTGCCGCGCCATACCGCCTGCTTGCTGCGCGCGTCGAACATGTCCACCACCAGCGTGCCCACGTCGTAGGTGCGTACCGTGGTGGTGGCGCTGCCCATGCCCATGCCGCCGCCCCAGCCGCCGCCGCGCCAGCCCCAGCCGCCCATGTTGCTGCCGGTGTAGAACGTGTCCAGCGTCTGCCGCTGGCTGGTCACGATATGCGCGGCCAGGGCCACGTCGCCGTTGGCGGCCTGGGTCCAGCCGCGGGCCGCCAGGCGCGCGTCGATGCCGTCGACGATGCGCTGGGTGACCAGTGGCGAGCCGCCCTGCGGCTTCATCGCCCAGCTGTAGGTCCGGAAGGAAGCGAAGTTCGCTCCGGGGTCGAAGTCGGTGTGCACGGTGGGCGTACTGGCGCAGGCCACCAGCGAGGTGGCAAGAACCGCGATCGCAAAGGCTTTCATCACACGACACTCCGGGGCTGTGAACTGGCTTCCAGCCTAGCCCTCGATGCCTGCGTGGTCATCCGCATAACTACGCAGGCCAGCCAGAAAAACTACCGGTTGCTGCGACCGGCAGGGTCAACGCGGTGGATTGATCACCACGTACTGCACGGTCGTGCCGCTGTAGCGCGGCTCATACCAGGTGTTGCCGCACTGCTGGTAGGCCATGCCGTTGATGACGGTCGTCACGCAGCTCGGTGGCACCGAGTAGACGATCGAGCCGATCACCGCCGAAGTCAGCGCCACGCCGGCGGTCACGGCGGCAGCCGTGGCGACGGGATGGTCATCCCAGCGGTTCCAGTGGTCGTCGTGGTAGTCCACGTCGACATGCACGTCGCGGTTGACGTTCCGGTTGACGTTCCGGTTCACGTCGCGGTTCACATTGCGATTGACGTCGCGATGCGCGCCGCCGCCCTGCGGCCGCTGCACCGGCCGGTTGATGTTGGCGTGGGCGCCGGCTCGCGCCGCGCCGCCGCCGCGGTGGCCGTGCTGTCCGGTGGCCGGGCCGATGCCGATGGCAAGCAGCACCATCAGGCTGGCGGCGCAGGTCAGTACGGTGCTTCGGGTCTTGGGGAAGGCAGGCATGTCAGTTCTCCTGGCCGGCATCGGGAACCACCGCGGCGACCTCGACCGGCACCAGTTTGATCCGCGCGGCGTCGGCCGGCGGTGCGAACTGGAAGGCGGTCGCGGGTACCGGCGTGCGGGTATCCCACGCCAGCCGCGCGCGATACTGCGGCTGGGCCGGGTCATCCAGTGAATTGATGATCAGCTTCTTCGGCAGCGACGTGGCCTTGGAGATCCACACCTGCCAGTCCACGGCGTCCTGCTTGAAGGCGTACTGCTCGATGGGTTCGCCATCCAGCGTCCCGCCCCCCACATGCAGGGCAGCCCGGATCGCGGTCTTGGGCGCCTTGTCGGTGCCCCACAGGAACATGTCGGCCAGCGGCATCTCGATGCCGTAGCGGTCGGCCGCCCGGTCCACCAGCTCACCCAGCGTGGCCCCGACTCCGTCCACCTGCGCGTAGTAGTTCAAGCGCGGCGAGTACACCGTCAGCGCGTTGCCGTCGTAGAACAGCTGGCGCAGCTGGCGGTCGCTGCGCAGCTCCAGGAACAACTGGTTCGGCGCCTTCACCTTGTAGGTCACCACGCCGTCCAGTTCGATCTTCTGCCCATCCTCCAGCACCACTTCGGTGCTGGCATCGGACGTCAGCGAAAACTGCTTGAGCGCACGCAGTGCGGCGCCCATGCGGTCCAGCGCGGCGAGCGCTTCGGGGTCGCGCTCGTCGCCGTCGGTGCTGGCCGGCGGCGTCCGCGCCGGGGCGGCCGCGAGCGGCAACGCGCCCCCGGCCAGGCCGCCGAGCAGCAGGCAGGCGGTACGGGCGAAACATAGTGCGGCGGTGGCCATGGCATGTCTCCGGACGTGAAAAGGACAGGCGCGCGGCTCAGAAGCCGGCGCTGATCGACACGCTCCAGGGATCGCCCTCGAAGCGGTTGCGCACGCTGAATTCACTGAGGTACCGGAACGACACATCCACGTGCTCGCCTCCCGGCCACTTCTTCCCATAGGTCAGCACCGGTCCGGCGCCGAATGCGCGGCCCTTGAACCCGTTGAGCCGGTCGGCGACGTCGCCTTCGTCGTCCTGGACCTGCTGCAGCCAGCCCGCCGCCGCGCCGAAGCCCCAGCCGCTGGGCGTGCGCTTGACCAGCAGTGCATCGGTGCGCAGTACCAGGCCGTTCTTGTAATCGGTGTCGTCGTTGCGGCTGTACCAGTCCATGCCGCCCAGCACGCTGAACTCCAGCGTGCCCTTCTGGAACAGATGGGTGTACCCCACCGCCGGCGACACGGTCCAGACATTGAGCCCGGGGTTGGCCAGCTTGCCCGGGGTGTATTTCGCCGTGGGTGCGTAGACGTACAGGCCGAACGAGACGTGCTGCACCTGGTCGATATGGAAACCGGCAATCACCGGTGCGAAATACACGTCGAACAGGTTGGATGCACTGTCCTGCACCCGCACCTGGTTTCCGAGCGGGCCCTGCAGGCCCGCGGTCACATCGGCATCGATGTAGGGCACGGTCAGCATCGTGGCGAAGTTCCACCTGCCGGCCTTGGTTGGCCAAACATACACGCCCGACGCGGCGACCAGGCTGACATCGGCCTCCAGGCCCAGCGAGATCTGCCCGGCGATGGGGGCCGGCCGGCTGCCGCCGATCCTGCCGTCGTAGTGCACATAGCTCAATGACCACTGCATGCCCGGCTCAGGCGGAATCACGCCCACGTACGAGGTGATCTGCATGCCGGTGATGGAGCGGCCCAGGCCACCTTCGACAGCGTGCGCCGGCAGCGCGGCCACCAGCGCCAGCGTGCCCAGCAGCACGGCAGTGGCCAGGCAGCTGCGACGGTAGTGCGAAGCGGATGGGCAGGTCATGGCAGTCACCTCATGCGGTTGTCGAAGGTGGACGCGGTGGCGGCGCATCAGCGTTCCACGCAGCGGAAGCCGACGTGGCAGGTGGAGGTGTCGATCGGCTGGGCCATCCGCGCGGCGGGCCGGTAGCGGCGGCAGTAGTTGGGCGCGCACAGGTGCGAGCCGCCCTTCATTACCCGCCGCGGGATGCCGCTGCGGTCTGCCGGGTCGTGGCTGCGCTGGCGTTCGCCGCCGCGCGGGTTGTCGATCGCGCAGCAGGCCCTGCTCTGCAGCTGGTCGTGCTGCTGGTACCAGTCGCTGGTCCACTCCCACACGTTGCCGATCATGTCGTACAGCCCGTAGGCATTGGGCGGATAGCTGCCCACCGGCGAGGTCCAGCGGTGTCCGTCTTCTTCCACGTTCATCCACGGGAACTCGCCCTGCCAGGTATTGGCCTGGTGGCGCCCCCGCACGGTGAGGCTGTCGCCCCACGCGAACTCGGTGGTGTCCTGGCCGCCACAGGCGGCGAACTCCCATTCGGCCTCGGTTGGCAGCGACTTGCCGATCCACGTGGCATACGCCTGTGCATCGGCGAAGGTCACATGCACCACCGGGTGGTCATCCAGCCCATCGAGCTGGGTGAACGGCCCGCGTGGATGGCGCCAGTCCGCACCGGCCACGTAATGCCACCAGTTATGGGTGTTGGACATGTCCACCGGACCGGAGGGCTGCACGAACACCACCGATGAGGGAACCAGCAGCGCCGGGTCCGCGCCCGGGTAGTCGCGCGGATCGGCCGGCCGCTCGGCCGCGGTCACATAACCGGTGGCGCTGACGAAGCGCGAGAACTCCCGGTTGGTGACCGGATAGCGGTCGATCCGGAACGGCGCCACCCGCACCTTGTGCGCCGGGCGCTCTTCCGGGTAGTGGTCGTTGGAGCCCATCAGGAAGACCCCGCCCTCGATGTCGATCATGGTATCGGCCACGACACTCATCTTTCCCCCTCAGCCGAAAGGCGCAACATTGAAGGTCATGCTCACGATCGCCAGCAGTCCCAGCAGCCAGAGCAGGCCTGCGGTGATCAGGGTCAGCGATATCGGGTAGTGGCTTTCGCCGTGGATCAGGCCTTCCCCCATCATCAAGGCACGCTCGCGGCGCAGCTCCTTCATGTAACGCAGGTGGTAGACGATGCCCAGGGTCAGCATGACCATGCCCAGTGCGACCAGTGCCACGCCGAAGTTGCGAGGCGCATGCGGGCGCAGCGTGGTGCCCGGCACGTCCAGCATGTGGCCGAAGAACTGGTAGATGGTGAAGCCAAAGCCGATCAGCGACAGCGCGGTGCGGATGATCGACATCAGCGTGCGGTCGGCGCTCATCCGCGTCCGCTGGAACGACATGCCGGTGCGCCGCGAGGACAGCTCCAGCGAGGCGGCATCGGTGCCGCCCAGCGTCTGCCGCGCCTGCTCCAGGGAGATGGCGCGTTCCGACAACGCGCGTGCAGGGTCTTTTTCCGTCATGGCGTGGAGTCCTTGCGGTGGTTCGGGTGGCGACGGATCCAGAAGCGGGCCAGCCGGTCGAAGGGACCGCGCAGCACCAGGTACGGGAGGAAACCCAGTACCACCGCAAGCACGAACGCCTCATTGGGATAGCGGAACCCGCCGAACACGCGGACCTGGTAGATCACGTCCATCACCACGCCGAGCAGCAGGATGCGTGCCGTTGCGGTGACGCCTTCGCGCCATTCCACCCGACGCCGCGGTTCGCTGCTATGCACCATCAACCATGCGTAGGGCGGTTTGCCCGAACGCGCATCGCGCACCCCGTCGATCGCCGCCGTGATAAGCGCCATGGTCGGCTGCAGGAAGAACCGGAAGCTCATCGGACCGTCGGCCCGGCCTACGAGGTCAGTCCAGAAACGCGTCAGGAAATCGATGACGAGGAGCATTGGCCGGTTCCCTTGCACAGGTCTCCAGCTTGGCCGGGGTGGCCCGGACACACATCGGGATACGTACTGCACCGCCGTCAGTATTTTTACTGCGATGGTGACGGTGGGACGCAGCGGTATGCTCGACGTGCATGAGCCAGGACAGCTACTCATTGATGCGCGGCGGACTGGTGCACCGCCTGCTGCGTGCCAGCGGCGCGCTGCATGGGACCCGCCGTCTGTCCTGGTGGCTCGCCGGCGCGCTGCTGGTGCTCGCCTTCGTGCCGTTGCTGCTGCTGGCCGGCAGGGGGGACATGGTGTGGCCGCGTTCCCAGGCCATGACGCTGCTGGGCGACTACGCCACCCTTTTCCGCCTGCTGCTCGCCCTGCCACTGCTGGTGCTTGCCGCGCCGCGCGCCGACGCGCTGCTGCATGGCGCCCTGCGCCAGCTTACCCATGCCAGCCTCGTCCATCCCCGCCGCCAGCCGCGGCTGCAGGCACTGTTGTCCAGCATCCGTCGCTGGCGCGACAGCCGTTGGCCGGAGCTGGTGTGCATCGTGCTGGCCCTGCTGCCTGTGTTGCTGCACGCTGACGTGGTCGGCCCGCTGGGCGGTGTTCCGGACTGGCGCGACCACGCTGGAGTGATGACTCCTGCCGGGTACTGGTACGCGTGGGTCGCCATGCCGTTGTTCCGGCTGGTCGCACTGCTGTGGCTGTGGCGGTTTCTCCTGTGGGCGATGCTGCTGGCCCGACTGCCATCGGTAAGCTTGACCCTGCACGCCGAACACCCCGACCGAACCGGGGGGCTGGCATTCCTCGGCGTGGCGCAGGAACGTTTCAGCATGCTGGGCGCGGCAGGCGCGCTGGTGGTTTCGGGCGCCTGCCTCAACCACATGATCTATCTGGACATCCCGCTCCACGCATTGCGGCACCTGCTGGCAGGCTACGTCATTGGCGCGACCCTGCTGCTGGTTGCCCCGCTGCTGCTGCTCACGCCTACGCTCATCCGCGCGCGCCGCCACGCGTTGTACCGGTTCAGCGCGTTGGGCAACCGCGCGGCGGCGTCATTCGATGATCGCTGGAAGGCTGCCAGCGAGGACACGGCCAGCACCGAATCGCTGCTCGACCACAACGACGCGTCGGCCTTCGCCGACTTCAGTGCGGTGTATCAGGGCACGACGGCCATGTCGGTGGTACCGGTCACGCGCTGGACCCTGATGGGAATGGCACTTCCCACGCTCGTCCCGCTGCTTCCGCTGGCGCTGGTGGCCATGTCGGTGGACGATCTGGTCGCGAAACTCGCGGGCATGCTGATATGAACCCATCCACCGCCTACAGCGAGCGCGAAACGAAGCGTTCGCCACGCAGCGCGGCCTGCACGGCCAGCGCCAGGTCGTCGCCGGCATCGGACTTGAGCACATAGCTGCACGGGCCCAGGGCCATGGCCTGGTCCACCATCTGCGGCTCGGCATGCACGGTGATGAACACCACGCCCAGTACCGGCCGCTGCACGCGCAGCCGCCGCGCCGCTTCCAGGCCGTTGAGCTCGGGCATGGCGATGTCGGTCACGACCACGTCGGGCAGCATCGACTGCGCCGCCTTGACCAGCGAGGCGCCGTCCTGCACCAGGCCGATCACCTCGAACTGTTCGGCAAGCAGGCCACGCAGTTGCCGGCCCATGGCGGAGCCGTCTTCGGCAAGCAGCACACGGGCAGCATTCATGGTTCCCGCCAGGTCGACGCGTTCCCTGATGGTGTGCCGTGCCTGTCCCCCGGACAAGGGAAAAACAACCGGACCCGGGCAAGTAAATCTACTTGCCCGCGTCCCGTATGCAGACGGTGCTCAGTGCCGGATCAGGCCTTCGTGTTCGGCCTTGCGCACCAGTTCCAGCGTGCCGTGCACGCCGAGCTCCTGCATGATCGCGTACTTGTGCGATTCAATCGTGCGCACCGACACCCCAAGCTCGTAGGCGATCTGCTTGGAGCGCAGGCCGCGCGCGACGTACTCCAGGATGCGCAGCTGCTTGTCGGTCAGCACGTACTGCTGTCGGCCCGCATTGGTGATGGCATCTGCGGCCAGCGTCGGGGTGACATAGGTGTGCCCGCCCATCACGCCGGCCAGGGCCCGCACCAGTTCCTCGCCCGCCGCGCTCTTGAGCACATACCCGCGCGCGCCGGCACGGATCGCTTCGGCCGCCATGCTCGACTCGTCATGCATGGTGAGGAACACCACCGGCATTTCGTAGCCCTCCTCGCGCATCCGCCGCAGCGCCTGGATGCCGGTGAGGCCAGGCATGCTGATGTCGGCCACCACCACGTCGGGAGGATCCCGACGCACGGCCTCGACAAGCTCCTCTCCCGAGGACACCAGCTCGATCGAATCGAACCGGCCTTCCAGCAGATGCTCGATGCCCTGCGCCACCACCCGGTGGTCGTCGGCCAGCACTACCCTGCGATACCGGCACTCCGCCGGCGAACACGAAACCTGCATGTTGTCGTCTCCCATGGCATCAATCGTCCCCTGATTGAAGTGCTCTGCGGACCAGCCCGAGCGCCAGTCCCGCATAACGGCTCGACCATGCTGCCGCAACCGTGATGGCGACGTGACGTTGTTCCGCACTGTGACGGCCGTTCAAAACGGTTCAGCCCCGCAGGGTATCCCGGGGGCTTTCGCCGAACACGTCGCGGTACATCACCGAGAACCGCCCCAGATGCGCAAAGCCGAAACGCGTCGCCACCTCGGTCACCCCCACCGGGCCCCGGGCATGCCGCAGTGCACTGCGGGCCAGGTTCAATCGCGCCAGCTGGTGCCAGTGGCACGGGCCGTGCCCGTAGGCGTCACGAAACAGACGCTCCAGCTGGCGTTCGCCCACGCCCAGGTGCCGGGACAGCGCCCGGCTGTCATAGGGATTCTCCAGCTGCAGCTTCAGGTAGGCCTCGGCCTGGCGCACGATGGCGTCGCGGCGGCGCTCGTTGCAGCTGCCCAACCCACGCCGTTCGGGTCCGCCATCGGATGCCGCCACGGCATCGATGAACACCCCCAGCAGGGTGGCTGCCTGCATGTCCAGCTGCTCGGGCGGAACGATCCCCTGCCAACCGGCGGCGTCCTGAAGCACCGTGAACACCCCTTCGCGCAGGTTGCGGGCGTCCTTGGGGGCCGCCGCGCGGCTGTACCAGCCCACCTTGGGCAGCCGCAATTCGCGCCCGACCCGCTGCACCGCTTCGCGCTGCAGCACGGCGCGCGGAATGAGCATCACTGCCCATTGCCAGCCCCCCGGACTGGGGCGCACGTTCAACTCGCTGTCCTCGGCAAACACCATGATCTGGCCCGCTGCGATCCAGCGTCCGTTGGCCCACATCGGTTGCGCGCACGTGACGGCCAAGGCCAGCGCGATCATGCCCTGGCTGAAGCTTCCACTGGCAAAGATCGGCAGCGTGTAGGCGCCGCTGTCCAGGCTGAACTCCGGAAAGACCAGGCGTTGCACGCAGGCGCGGAAGTGGCCGGCAGCCAGCAGCCGCTGTTCGAAGCGGGTATCGCGCACCACCCCCAGCAGGGCGTCCGCATCAAAGCCGTCAACGACAAAACGGCTGTAGGGGGACATCGGTTCGTCCATCGCCAGCTCCCGGATTCGTCGGAATGTGGATAGCGCGCGTCGAGTCAACCTGTTCTCATCGGCGCGATTGTGGGGCCGTTACGACATGGCGACAAGTCGTGCCGCCGGACCCCCCAGCCATGACCGGTCGCAGTCCGTTGCTCACCCGAAAGTCGTACCACGTTATGGCGCATGGATTGCCAGTGTGGCGATCCCGCGCATCTCCCCGAGGTGCAGAGTGCAGGCCAGCAGCCAGGTGAACCAGGTCGGCGCGACCCCGCCCGACACCGCCCGCATCCGCTTGTCCTCACGTCGGAGTGAGCGCTTCACATCCTCTCCACTGGATGTGCGCATTCTCATAACAAATGTACTCCCGCTCCTGGTCGGCTGCATGCTCGGCCACTGGCTGCCCACGCTTGGCCACAACCCGCAGCTGCATGTGCTGTGGATACCCGGCCCGGTACTGCTCGGCTGGTTGCTGTTCACCCCGCGCAGCCAATGGCGCGGGTGCATCCTCGCCGCCTGCGCCGGCACCGTGCTGTCGCTGCTGCTGGTGCCGCTGTCGGCACTGCCGCGCCTGCTGGCGAGCCTGGGCGAGTTCGCCATGGTGGCAATGGTGGCGTGGCTGCTGCAGCGCTGGCGCGGCGAGCGCGCTGCGCTGGAGGACTACCGCGACCTGACCCTGTTCCTGCTGCTGGCCTGTGTACTGCTGCCTCTGTGCGGGGCGTGGTGGTACGCGCTGGCGCTGGGTGGACGCGGTCCTGCGCTGGCGCCCGCCACGATGCGCGAGTTCGCCCTCACCAGCAGCGTCAGTTACCTGCTGCTGGTGCCGGCCCTGGTCAACGTGGCCCGCATCCTTGAAGCGCCCGAGCGCCGCCACGGCTGGCATTGGCAGACGCTGGGCCTGGCCCTGCTGCTGCTGGGCCTGCTGGTGGTGCTGTGGACGGTGGATTGGCAGGACGGTGTAGTCACCCCGCTGCTCACCCTGGCGCCGATTCCGCTGCTGGTCTGGGCACTGATCGTGTTTGGCATCGCGGGGGCATCCTTGACCATGGTGGTAGTGGCGGTGCTGGGAATGCAGCTGGGCCTGGAAGCGATGGGACCCTTCGGCTTCTGGACGCCCGAGCGCAACCTGCTCACCGGCCAGGCCTGGACCCTGTGCACGGGGTTCGCACTGCTGTTCCTGGGCGCACTTTCCGAGCAGAAGCTGTCCAACCGGATAAAACTGCAGCGTGCGTACGCGCGCCTGGGCGAAGTCACCGGGCGGATGCTGGTGGTGCAGGAAGAGGAACGCACCCGGATCGCGCGCGACCTGCATGACGACGTCAACCAGTCGCTGGCCGCGATCTCGATCCGGCTCAGCACCCTGCGCAACCACATCCCGCCTGCCGAGCGCCCCAGCGTGGTGGAACTGCAGGACCAGCTGTTGTCGGTGTCCAACGACATCCGCGCCATTTCGCACGAACTGCACCCCAGCATCCTGCGCTTCACCGGGCTGGCCAGTGCGTTGGATGCGTTCTGCATCAAGCGCAACGCACGCGGACGGCTGCGGCTGCGCTGCACCATCGAGGACGCGCCACGCCTGAACGACGATCAGGAGCTGAGCCTGTTCCGGATCGTCCAGGAAGCGGTCAACAACGTGGACAAGCACGCGCGCGCCAGCGTGGCCGACGTGCTGGTGTGCGTGCGTGGGCAGAACGTGGTGCTGCGGGTGGATGACGATGGCGTGGGCATCCTGGCCAGCCACCTGCGGCGCACGCCCGGGCTGGGCCTGATCAGCATGGAAGAACGCGCACGCCTGCTGGCCGGCACCCTGCACGTGGGCACCAGCCCGCTCGGCGGTGCGCGGATCGAAGTGCGCTTTCCCCTGCGCGATGCCGCGCCGCGTGGCGCGGCCGGCCAGTAGAACCCTACGGATGGAGATTCCCATGCCCGCTCTTCGCAAGGCGTCCTGGCTGTCCGTCGTGCTGTTGGCCGGCTGCGCCACCGGTCCACTGACCAGCCCGGCACCGGCACTGACCCCACCGCGCTGCCGCCACAGCCTGCGCCGGTTCCGGAGCTGCGCCCGGGCGTGCCCGCCGGCTACCTGGGACGTGCGCTGCCCGACAGCCTGCTGTTGCTGCCGCCGCCTCCCGCCAAGGGCTCGCCCGGGTTTGCGCGTGACCAGGCGACCAGCCGGGCATCGCAGAAGTTGAAATCCAGTCCGCGCTACGCACTGGCCAGCCGCGATGCCGACCTGCGCTTCCCGCAGGTGGCCAGCACGTTTTCCTGCGCGCTGGGGGTGCCGATCAGCCAGCAGGATACGCCGCGCCTCTACCTGCTGCTGCAACGCAGCCTCGTCGATGCGGGCCTGGCCACGTACGCGGCCAAGGACCATTACAAGCGCACACGGCCGTTCGTGTTCTACAAAGAGAAAACCTGCTTCCCGGCCGATGAAGCCTCGCTGCGCACCGACGGCTCCTATCCCTCCGGGCATACCTCGATCGGCTGGACCTGGGCACTGCTGCTGAGCGAGCTTAGCCCGGCCCAGGCCGATGCCGTGCTCGCCCGCGGCCTAGCATTCGGCGAGAACCGGCTGATCTGCAACGCGCACTGGCAAAGCGATGTGCTGCAGGGGCGTGCGGTCGGCGCTGGCGCCGTCGCAGTGCTGCACGCCAATGAAACCTTCAACGCGGATATGAGGGCAGCCCGTGCCGAGATCGACAGCCTGCGCGGCAGCGGCGTGGTGGCGCAGGACTGCGAGGCCGAGGCGACCGCATTGAAGGTGAAGATTCCCGGCGTGGAGTAACCACCCGCGAAGGCAACAAACTGCCCCGCTGCTGGCAGGCTGCGCGCAGCCAGCCAGCATGGCATGCTCGGCGCCCCACATTCGCGTTGCAGAGCGTGCGCCATGGCACAGGTCAGGATTGTTTCCGACGGCCCCAACTACCGGCACCAGATCCAGGCCGGTGCACACCACGTGGTGGCCGATGAGCCGGCCACGCTGGGCGGACAGGGCGCGGGCATGGCGCCGTTCGAGCTGTACCTGGCGGCGCTGTCGGCCTGCACGGCCATCACCCTGCGCATGTATGCGGAGAAGAAGGGCTGGGACCTCGGCGAGTTCCGCGCCGAACTGTCTTCCTCCCGCGACGCCGACAACCGGCTTCTGGTCCACCGGGTGCTGCATGCCACCGGTGCGCTTGATGACGCGCAGTGGCAACGGTTGCTGGACGTCGTGGAACGGACGCCGGTGACCCTGGTGATGCGCGAAGGTGCGGTTATCACCAGCGAGCGGGCTGCCGGCTGAGACGGATCGCACGCGGATAATGGCCTGGCTCGCTGCCCCCTGAGCGATGACGGGGGAGACATCCCGCGGTTGACAGCGAGCCAGGACAAAGTGTGCCGGTCGCGTGGTCCTGGACCTCCAAGGCTAAATCCACGCGTTGGCGCTTCGTGGTCATTAGAGCGCCGGGATGGACGCGCAGACGCTTCGATCCGGCAGCACGAACGTGCGTTCCGGCAAGACGAGGGAGGAATGCGGCACGTGGATGCGCAATTCCGGCACGTTGCCGGAAACGTGCCTTCAGGCCGGGATGCCCGCCGAGGCGGGCGCACGCATCAGGGTGTCCCGGGGCAGCTCACCGAATACGCGCCGATAGTTGTCGGCGAACCGCGACAGATCCCACAGGCCACAGCTGAGCGCCACCGCCTTGACCGACTTGCGGGTGGCGTCGGCCATCGACAGGCCGCGGCATGCGGCGCACAGCCGCAGCATCGACAGGTACCGGTTGGGCGAGGTTCCGAACAGGTCCTCGAAGGCATAGCGCAGGGCACGCTCGCTCACACCCGCCGCGGCGCAGATCTCGTGCATGTAGATGTTGCGCCGCAGATTCTGCCGCATGAAGGATTCGGCGCGCTGTGAGATCAGATAGTGCGCGCGCCGCGCACGGGAATTGGCCGCCCTGCTCTGGCCCTGGGCCGCGAGCAGGGCCTGCACGTGTTCGTGCAGCAGCAGCGCAGCAGCGTCAGCAGGCAGGGCCGGATCCGCGCCGCCAAGCCATGCGGGAAGGTGCGCGTAGCGCCCGGCAAGGCCGCAACCGCTGGCGCCCGCATCGAACAGCGACAGCGCCTGGCCGAAAGGCAGGTTCGAACGCAGGCTGAGTTCGGTGAGTTTGCGCTGCACCCGCTGCATGGGCGTAACCAGGAAGCTGAAACGGCTGCCGGCGCTGAGCGCGAATTCACTGGCGCCTTCGGGAAACACCGTCAATGCCGTACCCGCGCCCAGGCTCACGCCGTGGCACCAGCTTCGCGACTCGTCGGTCTCGTGGATGAAACCGAGCAGGCACCATTCCGGCGGCAACATGAAGCGTCCGCGAAACTGGAAACCGCAGGTGACCGTGCAGAACAGCGATTCATCATGTACCTGCGACTGGATCGATGCGCGCGGCCCGTTGTCGTCCAGCAGCACCATTTCCACTTCGCAGACCCGGAGCACACCGCCCAGCGACGCCAGGTCATGCTGGCGTAACGCGGTACCGTGGACTTCCTGCACTTCACCATCGGCCATGACAGTGGTTTCCCCGTTTGGCGTGGACTCCACGATGGTCGCCATCCACCGTGCAGGCCCCTTCCTGGTTTGCTGTGCATTCCCCCCTTCGGAATGCATCGCGGGTTCTACCGGACAGAATATCGGTACGTTTTCGCGAGTTTCTGCGTGAAGGTGTTTACACGGCGTCAATATCCTACGTTCACTTTATTTCCATCGGCCAATACGGGGCGGCATGGAGGCATCCTGCCGATTTTGTGCATCCGCCGGGGCCAGCGGTGGCGGAACATCGTCCGACGTGCCCGCGCGCAAGGACGCCTCCCATGGCCGCTACCCTCCAGCTGCTGCACCCCAGGCCGCCACCGATGACCCTCGTCCTCTACGCCCCGGCCAGCCACCTGGCCGCCCTGCTCGAAGCCCGGCTCCCGGTCGGCATGCGCGTGCATTGGCAGGACAGTGCCGCGCCGCCGGGGGCCCTCGACGTCCATCGTCGCAGCGGCCCCTGCGTGGTGCTGCTGGATTATCTGCGCGGGGCCGCCCAGGCCTCCAGCGAGCTGGCCAGGCGGCTCCAGCGCAGTCATCCCGACCTGCCGCTGGTCGCGGTGGGGTCGACCTCGTCGAAGGAGGAAGATGGCATTGTCGCGGCCGTACGGGCGGGCCTGCGCGACATTCTCGATTTGGAAGCGAGCACCGCCGAGATCGACGCCGTGCTGCGCCGCGCCGCCGCCCTGCCTGCCGATGTTCCCGACATGCCGGCGCCGGGCGCCGCGAAGGCCCGGCTTATCCTGCTGCTGGGCGTACGCGCCGGGGTCGGCACCAGCACGCTGGCCACCCATCTCGGGGTGATGGCGCAGCAGCTCGCCCCGCCCCGCGCCGGAGAGGACCACGCCACCGACACCCTGCTGGTCGACCTCGGCCATCCGGCCGGCGATGCCGCGCTGTACCTCAACGTGGACAGCCAGTTCCACTACGAGGATGCGCTGCGCCATGCCAATCGCATCGACGCCAACCTGGTCCGCACGGTGGTGACCCGGCACGAAGGCGGACTTCACCTGCTGGGACAGCCGGCAAGCGGAGATGGCGACACCCTTGCCGATCCGGCGGTCCTGATGCAGCGCCTGCGCGGCGTGTTCGGCACGGTGCTGTGCGACCTGGGCGGTGTTCCGGTCCGCCAGATTCCCCGCTCCCTCCTCAACGGTGCCGACGAGATCTGGCTCGTCGCCGACCCGGCGATCGGCACCTTGGTCTCGCTCGACCAGGTGTTGAAACACCTGGACGCCATCGGCAGCCGCGACGCGCGCCTGCAGTTGGTCATCAACCGCCACCACCAGGGCGGCGGACTGGGCCCGGCCCAGATCGCTGACCGGTTCGGCGTGCCGTTGCTGGCTGCCCTGCCCTGCTGCGAACGCCTGCGCACCAGCGCCAACCACGGGCACCTGCTGTTGCACGATGCGCCCCGCGCGCCCTACCTGCGCGCGCTCGCGCCCTTGCTGGCGCGCCTGTGCCCTGCGGCGCTGCCTGCGCGGCCGCACACCCCGCTGGAAACCCTCATGCGCTTCCTGGACAGCCGTCAATGGAAAAGAAAGTAGCCCCGCTCGGCCCGCCCGCTGCGCATGCGGATTCCCTGCCCGCGGATCCGGCAGCGGAACCACGGGTGCCGTTCGCGCAGTCCGAGGACTTCCTGCGGGTGCTGGCCGCCGCCCATGAGCACCTGCTCAACAGCATCGAGGATGGCCAGGTCGACATCGACGCCTGGTCGCCGGTCACGGTAGCCCGCTACGTAACCACCCAGACCGACCGGTTCGTGCAGGAATGGCGCATCCCGGTCAATGCCGCCGAAATGGAAATGGTGGCAGCCGCGCTGGTCAAGGAACTGACCGGCTTCGGCCCCTTGGATGACCTGCTGCGCGACCCCGCCATCGATGCCATCCTCATCAACGGCTACCGGGATATCCATGTCTCCCAGGCCGGGCAGCTGGTGCCGATCCACCAGCGTTTCACCGATGATGACCACCTGCTGCGGATCCTGCGCCGCATCCTGGCCCCGCTGGGGCGCCGGCTGGACGAAGACTGCCCGATCGCGGACGTACGCCTGCCCGCTGGTGGCCATCTCAACGCGATCATCCCGCCGCTGGCGCTGGATGGCCCGGTGGTCTCCATCCGCAAGTTCCGCAGGACCCCGTTCACCTGTGACGAGCTGCTGCGCATGGGCACGTTCGATCCCGCCGTGCGTGCGCTGTTGAACGCCATGGTGCTGGGCCGCTGCAACATCCTCGTCTGCGGCACCGCCGATTCGGGGAAAACCGCGCTGCTCAACGCCCTGGCCGGATACATTCCGGCCGACGAGCGCATCGCCACCGTCGAGGAGGTTGCCGAACTGACCCTCAAGCACCCGCATGTCGTGCGCCTGGAAAGCCGCGCAGCGGGCACGGACGGCCAGGGCGCGGTCGGCATCCGCGAGCTGATGCGCAGCAGCCTGGGCATGCGCCCCGACCGGATCCTGGTGGGTGAACTGCGCGGCGCCGAGGTCATCGAGATGCTGCAGGCGATGGCGACCGGGCACGATGGCTCCATGGCCACTGTGCGCGCCAGCTCCGCGCGCGACTGCCTGCAACGGCTGGAGATCCTGGCAGGACTCGCGGGCTTCCAGGGCAGCGAAGACAACGTGCGTCGGCAGATCGCCAGTGCGGTCGATTTCGTGGTGCATGTCCAGCGGCTGGGCAGCGGCCGCCGCGTGGTGGCGTCGATCAGCGAGGTGACCGGCATCGGCGATGGCGCCATCGGCACCCGCGAACTGTTCCGTCACGAACTGCAGATCGATCCCGATGGCCGCGAGCAGGACCGTTGGGTCGGGATCGACCTCCAACCCCGCTCCAGCAAGCTTGGGGCATTCCGACGGCAGCTGCGCCCTGCACGGGGCAGCCGTTCCTGATGCCGGGCCAGACAGAAACGGCGGCCCTGCGGCCGCCGTTTTCTGTCCTCACACGCCATTGCGTGATCAGGCCGCGGCAGCGACCTGCGCGCTCTGGCGCTGCACCAGCGCATTGAAGCGCGCCAGCGAGCTAAGGTGGTGGTGGATCGAGGCCAGCCAGCCGTTGCGGTGCCAGGCGACGACGATGTCGTCGGGCAGCTTGGCGAACTTCTCGACGTCCACCACGTGGAAGCCGTTCACCGACATCTTCTCGCCGCTAGGCAGGGTCACGTCGATGCTGCGCTCGACCAGCAGGTCCTGCTCCTTCAGCGCGGCGCTGAACTGGCGGGTCTGCTCGTACTCGCGGGTGAAATCGGCGCAGAACTTCATGGCGTTGTCGACCAGTTCGGTCGCCTTGCCATCAACGAACAGCGGCTCGCCTTCGTCGCTGACGCCCTGGTTGACCTGTTCCGAATCGGCATCCAACGCCAGCAGGAAATTGTCGTCCTCGGCCTGCACGAACACGAACGGATAGCGGCGCAGGTAGGCCGGGGCGTAGGTGTCATCGGCCCACTTGCCGTCGGTCACGAACAGGTTGCGGCGGGCCAGGCCCACGGCCACGATCGGCGAGGCATCCTGGCCGGTGAACAGGATGGGGAAATGCTGGGCGGCCATGCCGAATTCGCCGATCACCGCCGGAATGGCGTTGGTCTCGGCGGCAAACGCCAGCGAACCCGGACGCAGGCGCCAGTTGGCGTGCTTGTCCGATTGCAGCGGCAGCGGCTGGCGGTAGAACAGCGGACCGGAAGCCTGGGCCGGAGCGGCCGGCGGAGTAGTCGTTTCAGCAGTCATGAATTTGGTCAGGTACGACGCGCCATACAGCCCGGGCACGAAAGCGGGCACCGCATTGATCGAGCACTATAGCGTGGCTGTTTTGCAGCCGGCTACCGCCCGGTGAATTCGCTGCACTGCAACAACGCGGGCCGGGCGGGTCAATCCGGGCCCTCCAAACGAGCCGGTCGCGACGCGGTGCGTGGTCATGCCGACAGGGGATGGGTAATGATCACGGCAGCTACGCGACGACCCCCATGCACGATCCCGCCTGCCCGCCCCGCCTGTTACGCCTGCCCAACCCTGCCCTGATGGGGGCCGCCTGCCTGGCACTGGCTGCCTGTGCCGACCCGGGGCCGGCTGCGACGGTGCACGAACTGACCCTGCTTCCCGAACCGGTGGCCACTGCGGCGCCGCTACCGGGGGGCGACAACGCACTTCGACGCGTGCATTTCCGCGACCGCCACGGGGAAGGCCTGCTGGTGCTGGAGCGAAGTGACGAAACCCATGAGGATGCCGACAGCGGCGATGTGCTCGACGTCGCGGTGCTGACCGCGCAACTGCATGCCCGGTTGGACCCGCGCGGGGCTTGGAACAAGCAATGGCAGCGTCAGATCCGCCAGCCCTGCGCCGGGCTGGACCTGGAAGCGGGCTGGTTCCTGGAGCACGTGGGCGTGACCGACCTGGATGGCGATGGCCAGGCGGAGATCACGTTGGCCAGCCACACGTTCTGTGGGGGCGGCATCGACCCGCACCAGCTGCACATCAGTCTGATCGACGGCGGCACCGGCTACGGAATCGAAGGTGAAACGCGGGTGTCGCTACCCGGGGAGGAGCCCTTCGGCGGCGAACACCACGGCAGCGCGAACCTGGCGACCGCGCCGGCAGCGTTCGTGCAGCACCTGGAGGCGCTGTGGTCGACGCTGCGCGATCAGCCGATCACGATGTAATCGCTGACCTGTTCGATGCCCGCATGCGCAGCGCGCACCAGCTGTACATGGCGGCCACCCACCTGGTCGATGGCGATGCAGTCATCCACCTCCAGCAGCGCATCGGTATGCGGCTTGTCCCACCGCGCATCCTGCAGCGCCTTGGCCTTGCGCCGGGCGGCCGCCAGATCGGGCGCGACCAGCAGCAGGTAATCATGCGCTTCGCCCAGTGCGCCGGGCACATAGCCACCCAGATTGACGAAGAACAGCCGCGGCTCGTCCGCTGCCGGGGCGGCGTCGCCAAACCCTACCCGATAGTCCTCGACCCCATCGACGGCCAGCCAGCCATCGACATGCAGGCCCTTGGCCTCGCCAAACCAGTCCCGGCGCAGCTGCGGATACGCATCCTCGATGCGTTCAACGTTGGCGAACGCCACGTCATGAACCTCGATCCGCGCGCGGGCATGACGCCCACCCAGTATGAACACGTGCAGCACCACCGGCTCCTTCGTCGACTCCGGCCTCCAGTGTAGCGGCGCCCACCCCGGGTCCACCACGGCGGTGCTATGGTCGGGGCTGGCAACCGCAGGAGCGACCCATGACGACCCGTTCGCGCAACGTGCTTCCGCTGGTGGCCCTGGCCACCCTGTCCCTGTCCGCCTGCGCCACCGCGCCCGGGCCTGAAATCACCGGCAGCGGCGAATGCCACGCCGAAGGCCTGACCTGGGCCATCGGCAAGAATGCCGACGAAGCCACCATGCGCACCGTCTTCAAGCAGAGCGGCGCCGGCCTGATCATCCCCATCGGCCCCGGCTCCACCGTCGCCACCCGCGACCACCGTCCCGACCGCCTGCGCGTCTACCTCGACAAGGACAACATCATCACTGCAGTCCGCTGCGAGTGATGTTGGTCAGCGCGTAGGGCGCAGAGCAAGAGCAAGAGCAAGAGCAAAAGCAAAAGCAAAAGCAAAAGCCTTGGTCTGCGAACGTTCGCGGCTTGGCCGGCGGGTGTGGGTTTGCGGGACACGCCGCAAGTACGTCCATGTAGGCTCGTTCGCGCCATCCATGGCGCTCTACGGTCCCGCAAACCCACCCCCGCCAGCCTTTGAAAGTTGGCTGGTTGCCCACGGAAATCAAACGCAAGGCAACGCAACGACAGCCGCGACGCTGTCGCTTTCCCCTGGGCCACCGGCTCATTGTCGAAGGGTCGGCGGGCATGGGGGTACGGGGGCTTTGCGAAACATGGATGTTTCGCAAGAGCCCCCATGGAAGGGTTTACGGCGCCCCCCGTACCCCCATGCCCGCCGGCCCAAGCCAGGCAAACTCGCAAACCAAGGCTTTACCGCCCTTACCGCTTTACCGCTTTACCGCTTTCAGCGCGACAAACCCACAAGAGAATCCTCACTGATCTCGCGAATGTTCCGCGCACCGGTCAGCGTCATCGCCACACGCATTTCCTTTGCGATCAGATCCAGCAGGTTGGCCACGCCGGCTTCGCCGTGAGCCGCCAGCGCATACACGAACGCGCGGCCCAGCAGGACGCCGTCCGCACCCAGCGCCAGCATGCGTACTACGTCCAGCCCGCTGCGGATGCCCGAATCGACCAGGATCTCCACCTCACCCTTGACCGCACTGGCGATGGCTGGAAGCGCGCGCGCCGTCGAAAGCACCCCGTCCAGCTGGCGGCCGCCATGGTTGGATACCACGATGCCATCGGCGCCGAAGCGCACCGCATCGCGCGCGTCTTCTGGATCCAGGATGCCCTTGATCACCATCGGCCCCGTCCAGAACTCACGGATCCATTCCAGGTCCTTCCACGAAATGGAAGGATCGAAATTGCTGGCCAGCCACCCGATGTAATCGCCCAGCCCGGTGGGATTGCCGCGATAGGTAGAGATGTTGCCCAGGTCATGCGGGCGCCCACGCAACCCAACGTCCCACGCCCAGCGTGGGTGGGTCACTGCCTGCAGCATTCGCCGCAACGGCGCATTGGGGCCGCTCATCCCCGAATGCGCATCGCGGTAGCGCGCGCCGGGCGTGGGCATGTCCACAGTGAATATCAGCGTGGTGACCCCTGCCGCCTTGGCCCGTTCCAGCGCATTGCGCATGAAACCGCGGTCCTTGAGCACATACAGCTGGAACCACATCGGGCGACCGATGGCCGGCGCCACCTCCTCGATCGCGCACACCGACACCGTCGACAGCGTGAACGGAATGCCGCGGCTCGCCGCCGCCCTCGCCGCCTGCACCTCGCCCCGTCGCGCAAACATCCCCGTCAGCCCCACCGGACCCAGCGCCACCGGCATCGCCATGCGCTCACCCAGCAGCTCCGCATCCAGGCTGAGGTCGGCCACGTTGCGCAGGATCCGCTGGCGCAGCGCGATCCCGGCCAGGTCCTCGACGTTGCGGCGCAGCGTGTGCTCGGCGTAGGCGCCGCCGTCAATGTAATGGAACAGGAACGGCGGCAGCCGGCGTTGCGCGGCGGCGCGGTAATCGGTGGAAGCGGAAATGATCATGGTCCAACCATGGCGGTGCGTTCACGATCCGCCCATTAGACCAAAGATCTACGCCCCCACAGCGGATTGCCTGCCTAACCGCAGCCGCACGGACTGGCAGGCCCCTTGAGCTCCACCCCGTTGCCATCGGGGTCGCGCAGGTAAAGTGACAAGCCATCGCCTTCCGCACCCAGGTTGCTGCTGACCTGCCCATCCACCGCCACCCCGTGCATCTTCAGGTGCTCGCGCAGCGCCGCCTCGTCGAACGGCTCGATGCGCAGGCACAGGTGCTCAAGGTTGCGTCCCTGCGCGCCGGCCGCCGGACCGCCACGGCTGCCCAAGGCACCCTCCACGCTCACCAGGTCGATCATCGAGGATCCCGCATGCAGGTGCACCATGCCCAGCGTCGGGCGCTCGCGCGCTACCGTGCAGCCCAGCACATCGCGATAGAAGGCCACCGCACGTTGCAGGTCCTGTACCCGCAGCACCAGGTGATCAATGCGTTTGATCTCGAACGGACGCTCGCTGCTCATGGTGACTCCAGCTTTTTTGCCAATCGACGAAACACCGTCAGCACGATCACGCACATCACGCTGACCCCGATCGCAATCACATATTCCCCGATCCCCACCGCGATGCCGATGGCCGCGGCCATGATCAGCGAACTGGCCGTGGTCAAACCGCTGACCTCATCATCGCGGTTGCCACGCAGGATGGTGCCCGCCGCCACGAAGCCAACGCACGCCACCACCGCCTCGATCAGGCGTACCGGATCCACCTGCAGCAGGTCACGGTAGCGCTCCTGCTGGAAATGCTCGGCAATGCTGTCGCCCAGGCCGACGATCAGCGCGGCCGCGCCGGCAATCAGCATGTGCGTGCGCAGCCCGGCCGCATGCTTGCCCAACTCCCGCTCCAGGCCGAGCACGCCACCAAACAACATTGCTGCGGCGATGCGCAGCAGAATCGACAGATCCTGTTCCAGTCCCATCCAGCTCTCCTCGGCAATGGTTCCAGCCTTGCGTGAGCGTCGTGGGAATGCCGTGAAATCCCGCGTGAGCATGGCGTGCAGGAGCGGGCAGGCCCGCCCCTGCCCCACGGTGTCTACTGGGCCAGGTAACCGCCATCAATGGCGTAGTACGTACCGGTAGCAAACGACGCGTCGGCACTGGCCAGCCAGGCCACCAGCGCTGCTACTTCTTCCGCCTTTCCCAGCCGGTTCAGCGCGTGCTTGGCTTCCAGCGCCTTGCGTACGGCCGGATCCATCTTGTCGAGCAGTGGCGTGGCAATGAAGCCCGGACCCACCGCGTTGACCCGGATGTTGTCGCCCGCGTGTTCCCAGGCAGCGGTCTGGGTCAGTCCCACCACGCCGTGCTTGGCGGCCACGTAGGCGGCCGAATTGGCGAACCCGACCTGGCCCAGGATCGAGGCCATGTTGATGATGCTGCCGCCCTTGCCGCCCTTGCGCAGCGCCTGGATCTGGGCGCGCTGGCACAGGAACACGCTGTTGAGGTTCACGTCGATCACGCGCTTCCAGCCGTCCACCGGGTAATCGCCGCTGGTCGCCGACGGACCCCCGATGCCCGCGTTGTTGACCGCGATATCCAGCCCGCCCAGTTCCTGCACCGTGCGCTGTACGGCCGCATCCACCGCCGCTTCATCGGTGACGTCCAAGGCGATGCCGATCGCATTGACGCCGCGACCACGGATGGCCTCGGCGGTCTTCTGCACCGCGCCGTCCTTGAGGTCCCACACCGCCACCGCCGCGCCGGAATCGGCCAGCAGCTCGGCCACGGCCAGGCCGATACCGGAAACGCCACCGGTGACGATGGCAACCTTGCCCTTGAGTTGGTAATCGATCATTGCACTGCCTCTGCTTGGGTACGTCACTACCCTACGCCCCGGATGCGTTACACAACGTGCACGCAGCGCCCCGCAACAATGCTTCCCATCGCTGCAACGCACCCGAGCCTATGCTGGGTGTCGTATCCCCTGCATGACTTCCCTTCCCCAAGGCATCGCACATGACACAGTCCCCTGACGGTACGTTGTTCACCCCCACCCGGCTCGGCGCGATCGAGGTCGGCAACCGCATCGCGATGGCACCGTTGACGCGCAACCGCGCCATCGAAGGCCGCGTGCCCAACCCGCTGGCCATCCAGTACTACGAGCAGCGCGCCAGCGCCGGCCTGATCATCGCCGAAGCCACCCAGATCAGCCCGCTCGGCCAGGGCTACCTGGACACGCCCGGCATCTACAGCCAGGCCCAGATCGATGCGTGGCGCAAGGTGACCGATGCGGTGCATGCGCGCGGCGGGCGCATCGTGCTGCAGCTCTGGCACGTGGGCCGCATCTCGCACACCAGCCTGCTTCCGGACGGCGAAGTGCCGGTGGCACCCAGCGCGCTGCGCGCCAATGGCAAGACCTTCACCGCAAAGGGCTTCGAGGATGTCTCCGAGCCGCGTGCGCTGCGCCTGGACGAGATTCCCGCGCTGATCCAGGACTTCCGCCAGGCCGCACGCAATGCGATCACCGCCGGTTTCGACGGCGTGGAAGTGCATGCCGCCAACGGCTACCTGATCGATCAATTCCTGCGTGATGGCAGCAACCTGCGCACCGACGAATACGGCGGCAGCATCGAAAACCGCACCCGCCTGCTCGACGAAGTGGTGCGCGCGATCGCTTCTGAAATCGGCGCAGAGCGTACCGGCGTGCGCCTGTCGCCGGTGACTCCGGCCAACGATGCGCGGGATTCGCAGCCGCAGCCGTTGTTCGAACGTGCGGTCGAGCGCCTGGATGCCATTGGTGGCCTGGCCTTCGTGCATGTGATCGAAGGCGCCACCGGTGGCCCGCGCGACAACATCGCGTTCGATTACGCGGCGCTGCGCGCGAAGTTCAAGGGCCCGTGGATCGCCAACAACGGCTACGACAAGGACAGTGCCGAGCAGGCCATCGCTTCCGGCTATGCGGACATGATCGCGTTCGGGCGCGCCTTCATCGCCAACCCGGACCTGGTCGAACGCCTGCGCCTGGGCGTGGCATTGTCCGACCTTGATCCGGACACGCTGTATGGCGGTGGCGCCAAGGGCTATACCGATTACCCGAGCGTATCCGGGTAATCGCCCTCGGCATCAGTACACCGGCAACGCAATGAACGACGCGTTGCCCGGTGCATGCCACACCTGCTGGGTCGCCTTCTGGTAATCGCCGGGCTTGGCCAGGTAGATGTTGGGTACGAAGGTCTGCGGGTTGCGGTCGTAGAGCGGGAACAGGCTGGACTGCACCTGCACCATCACCCGGTGGCCCGGCTGGAACACGTGGTTGGCGGTGGGCAGGCCGAATTTGTAATCGAGCACCTGGTTGGAGGCGATGGCCTTGGGTTCGCTGAAGCTTTCGCGGTAGCGGCCCCGGAAGATCGCCATCGACACGCCCAGCTCATAGCCGCCCATCTCCGGCGTCGACGGCACCTGGTCCGGATACACGTCGATCAGCTTCACCACCCAATCACTGTCGCTGCCGCTGGTGGCCGCCTGCAGGTTCACCTGCGGCGCGCCGCCGATCCGCAGCGGTTCGGTGAGCGGCTCGCTGACGAAAGTCAGCACGTCGGTGCGACCATCGACGAAGCGCTGGTCCTTGACCAGCAAGCTGGTCCACATGTCGCGGTCGGCGAAGCGCACCGGACGAGGCGCGAACGGGACCGGCTTGGCCGGGTCGGATACGTAGGCTTCGTACGTGGCCTCCCCCGCCTGCGGCGCCTCGAACGAGAGCTTGCCGCCGGCGCGCAGGTACAGCGGTCTGGTCTGGGCAGCGGTACGCGGCCACTGCTGCAGCTTGTCCCAGTGGTTTTCGCCGGTGTTGTAGATCAGCACCGGGGGCGTATCGGCCTTGGCCGCGCCATCAACCAGGTACTGGTCGAAGAACGGCTTGAGCACGTCACGGCGGAACTGCAGGGCGGTATCGCCGTCGAACTTCAGCGCGCCCAGGCTGCTGCCGTCATAGTTGACCTGGCTGTGCCGCCACGGGCCCATGACCAGATAGTTGAGCGTATTGCCGGTGTCACGCGGCTCCATCGCGGCATAGCTGTGCACCGCGCCCCACATGTCTTCCTGGTCCCACAGGCCCTGCAGCCACATGGTGGGGACTTTCAATTCGGTCTTGGCCATGCGCGCATCCAGCGCCTGTTCCTGCCAGAAGGCGTCGTAGGCCGGGTGTTCCACCAGCTTGTGCCACCACGCCAGCTGTTCCAGTCCATTGGCCTTGGCATAGTCACCGGCCGAACCGGCGCGCAGGAAGGTGGTGTAATCGTCGTAGCCGGTGCTGGGAATGGACGGGCCTTTGCCGCGCTTGGCCAGCTGGCCGGTGAAGTAGCCGAAGTTGACCTGGCGGAAGGCGCCGTAGTTGAGCCAGTCATCGCCCATCCAGCCATCGATCATCGGGCTCTGCGGCGCGGCGACCTTCAGCGCGGGGTGCGGGTTGGTCAGCGCCATCACCACGGTGAAGCCTTCATACGAGGAGCCCAGCATGCCGACCTTGCCGTTGCTTTCGGGCACGTGCTTGACCAGCCAGTCGATGGTGTCCCAGGCGTCGGTGGCATGGTCGACCTTGGTGGCATTGAGCGGGCCACGCAGCGGCCGGGTCATCACGTAATCGCCTTCAGAACCGTACTTGCCGCGGATATCCTGGAACACGCGGATATAGCCGGCATCGACGAACACTTCGTCGCCCTGCGGGAGGATGTCGCGCATGTGCGGCGAATCGATGCGCTTGGCGCGGTTGGCGGCGTCGTAGGGCGTACGGGTCAACAGCATCGGTGCATTGCGCGCGCCCTTGGGCACGACGATGACCGTATACAGCTTGGTCCCATCGCGCATCGGAATCATCACTTCGCGCTTGTCGTAGTCATACCCCGCGGTGGGGGTGACGAATCCCTTGGCCGGAATATCCGGCGTCATCGGTGCGGTCTGCGCCGACACGCTGGCGGCAATCATCAGGCTCAACAGCACGACAGGCACGACACGAACACGCATGGCTCTCTCCGGGAAGGTGATGGCGACCAACCTCCGCAGCCTAGCGCCGTTTTTCCCCAGCCGATATGTGCCGATGGTTGGCCGCGAACGGCCTTTTACAGCAAAGCCTTGAAGCCTTGAAGCGTTGAAGCCAGAGCCTTGGTCTGCGGGCGTCCCTGGCTTGGGCCGGCGGGCATGGGGGTACGGGGGGCGCCGTAAACCCTTCCATGGGGGCTCTTACCAAACATCCATGTTTGGTAAAGCCCCCGTACCCCCATGCCCGCCGACCCTTTGACAGTGAGCCGGTGGCCAAGGGAACAGCGGAAGGTAGCGACCGTTGGTCGGCACCTGCCGCTGCTTTTGCTTTTGCTTTTGCTTTCGGCTACCGAACACCGGAATCCGTCTTGAGGTGGGCGGGTACCCCCATCCGGGACTGTCTAAAACATGGATGTTTTTGACAAGCCCCCATGGATGGGTTCACGGCGGG
>JGI20283J13201_100183_pt1 | contig 27178 bp, 16 predicted proteins | sample Plalitdecfosmids_FD_13201 | JGI IMG/M metagenome (IMG submission 13201)
GTACAACGACACCTAGACCACGACAAAGACGAAGACGAGACCGACGACCTGAACCCCGATCATCGGCTTGAAGATGGTCGCGACAGGTAGTTTCAGCGCCGCCCCCGCGCGCAATGTTGGACCGGTCCAGGGCAGGAAGTTGACGCCGGCGGCCATCGATGCGGTGCAGGCCAGTACGCGACGATCCATCCCGAGCCGGTCGTACAACGGGCGCAACGCCGGGATAGTGATCAGGAAGCACACGGCGCCCGAGCCATCGAGATGGATCAGGAGCGCCAACAACGCCGTACCGACCGTGATACGCGAAGGGCGTTCGCCGACCATGCGCAGGACGGCATTGACCAGCGGCGCCAGCAGTCCGGCATCGGTCATGATCCCGAAGAACAGGATCGCGAAGACGAACATGCCGGCGACCGGCGCGATCTTGGCAAGGCCATCGACGATGTAGCCGGGGATGCCGGGCGCTACGCCGGCTGCGATCGCGCCCGCGATCGGGATCAGGATCAGCGCCGCCAGCGGCGATACCCGGTTGGACAGGATGACGGCGAGCAGCGACAGGATGGTCGCTGCGGCGACAAAAGCCAGTATGATCCCCTCCCGTATCTGTTCCGTGTCTACGGATAGATATTGCCCCGCAAAGACCTATTCATCAATTACCATTATCTTATAGATCTATCAGCTAAAGCTATCGTCTTTCGCGGGAGGGGTGAGCGTTGCTGCCAATCGGAGCGCGACGGAAATGGCCTCCCGCCACCCGCGAGTACGCATATGACATGCCCCCTCCAGTATCGACGATGTCATCGGCAGACGCTGCGGGTCAGCGCGCCGCCGCACTTTCAAGCGGATGCCACGCAGCGGGCAGAGACCTCGCGTCGAGCTTCACGGTAACGGGTTGCCCAAGCGCGTCGGACGCCCCGCCCAGCATCACGCGATAGGCACCTTTGGCAATCCGCCAACTGCGACTGGTCTCATCGAAATTGGCGAGGAGGCGGGGGTCTATCGTCACGGTGATATTGGTCGTAGCCGACGGCGCCAGCATGGCGGCGGCGAATCCGCCCAGCCGCTTGGGAGCTTCCCAGCCCTCGCCAGCGACATAGATCTGCGGAACGGCCTTGCCCGCGACCTTACCCGTGTTGCGAACGGTGAAGCTGGCTCGCAAGCCCGCGCCGTCCTGGGCCACGCGCAAATTCCCGTACTCGAAGCTGGTATAGGACAGGCCGTGACCGAAGGCGAAGGCCGGGCGTAACTGCTGCCGGTCGAGCCATTTATAGCCGACCGCTGCGCCCTCGGTATATCGGACGTCGCCCGGTGTCGGCACGGCGGGACGAGGCAGTTGCGCCAACTCCGCCGGGAAGCTGATCGGCAAGTGACCCGAAGGATTGATACGGCCGAACAGCACATTGGCAATCGCCGTGCCCCCCGCCGTTCCGGGAAACCATGCGGCGACGATGCCGGCGACGTCGTCGCGCCACGGCGTCAGCACCGCGCCACCCGACTCGAGCACCACGACGGTGCGCGGGTTGGCGGCTGCGATGCTCTGGATCAGCGCGTCCTGACCGTCGGGCAGGACGAGCGATACGTCGAACGCTTCACCGGCCCATTGCGTCGCGAACACGATCGCCACCTCGGCACCGCGTGCCTGCTCCGCTGCGGCACGCGGGTCGCTGCCATCGACGAAAATGATCCGCGCGTTGGGCGCCTGACGCCGGATCGCCTCCAACGGCGACGACGGATAATACATGACCGGCCCGGGCCAGTAGGTCGGCGCGATACCGGGCACCGCATTGCCGCCCTTGGGATAGACGAGCGACGATCCGCCGCCGGCCAAGACGCCCTTGTCGGCATGGCCACCGATCACGACGATCGACTTGATCGTCGACGACAGCGGCAGAATGGCATTCTGGTTCTTGAGCAGCACCATGCTCTGCGCCGCGGCTTGTCCCGTCACGGCTGCGTGATCGGCGAGCATGGCGTCGGGCAGGTCAAGCGGCGCTGCGGCGATCGGGTGGTCGAACAGCCCCTTGTCGAACATCGCGTGCAGGATATGCCCGACCATGCGATCGAGCTGCGCGTCCTTGACGGTGCCGGCGGCGAGCGCCGCCTCCAGATTGGCGCCGAAATACGGTTCCTTGTCGAACGGATAGCCGGATTGCTGATCGAGCCCGGCGGCGATGGCGGGACCGGTCGAATGCGTCCCGCCCCAATCCGACATCACATAGCCCTGCCAGTTCCAGTCGCGGCGCAGCACCTCGCCGAGCAGCCAGGGATTCTCGCAGGAAAACGGGCCGTTGACGCGATTATAGGCGCACATCACCGACCCGGGATTGGCCTTCTCGATCGCGAACTGAAAGGCGAGCAGGTCCGACATGCGTGCAGCCGCCCGGTCGATCACGGCATTGCCCGCGTTGCGATCGGTTTCCTGATCGTTGATCGCGTAATGCTTGATCGTCGAGATCACGTGGTTCGACTGGATGCCGTTGATCTGCGCCGCGACCATCGTTCCGGCCAGCAACGGGTCCTCGCCGCCATATTCGAAGTTGCGGCCGTTGCGCGGTTCGCGGGTCAGGTTGACGCCGCCGGCGAGCAGCACGTTGAACCCCGAGGCACGCGCTTCCGCGCCGATCATAGCGCCGCCCCGCCGAGCGAGTGCGACGTCCCATGTCGCTGCGATCGCGAGGTTGGAGGGGAGGGCGGTCCGTTCGCGCTTGCGGGGCGCACCGCCCTGGCTTGCCACGCCGATGCCGGCATCCGCCTGCCATTGCGGCGGAATCCCCAGCCGCGGCACGCCGGGCACATAGCCGGCCGATCCGTTGCGCGCGTCCGCTGGCGCCTTGAACTTCCTGGGAGGGAAATCGGTCGCGAAATATCCCATCACCATCAGCTGCTTTTCCGCGCGGGTCATCTGCGGCAGCAACAGCGCGACGCGGCGCGCCGGGGTAATCGACGCGTTCATCCACGGCTGCGCGCTGATCGAGGCGGATGGTGCCTGGCCGACCACCGGGGTGCTCGACAGCATGAGTGTGGCGATGACGGCGCCGGTGCGTAGCGTCCTGCCGGTACGTGGTTCACTCATGGTTGGCCTCCCCCTGTGTTCGGCTGATCATGGTACAGCCGCACGGCGATCCTGAATCGGACACCTGTCCCCCTCAACAAGAAGGATCAAACCCGCGACGTCCAACAGAAAAAAGTGATCGCTCGATCCATCTTCATCATAGGTCCCAAGCAAGTATCTATGTCGGGGATGAATAGGTCGATCGGAAAATTGTATTTTTCTATTGGCTTGGCGCGCCGCATGCAGAGGCATCGACTGTCGATCCGACGCGACATCATCCCATGCTGGCCTGCCGGCATGCCTCGACGTCCCGCAGCGCGAACGAACGGTTGGTTTAGCACGGGGCGGATTAACGACCCCGGCAAACAAGGGGGGATGTCATGAATCCGAACATACGCCTGGTCCACCGCGGCGCCAGCATACTCGCACTGGTCATCGCCGCCCAGGCGGCGCCGGCGTTAGCGCAGCAGGCCACCGGCGGATCGACCGAAGCGACGCAGGCGACCAGCGACGTGCCCGTGGCGCCGGCACAGGCGACTGCCGCCGATCAGGCCGGCGCGACCACCGGCGCGAAGGTCACCACCGCCGAACAGCCAGCGGCCGAGAGCGCCGCGGACGTCGCGAGCGACAAAGACATCATCGTCACCGGCACCAACATCTCGGGCGTCAAGCCGGTCGGATCGCAGACGTTGGCGATCGATCGATCGCAGGTGCTGGCCACCGGCTACACCAACGTCAACGACGTGCTGCAGACGCTGCCACAGGTGCAGAACAATCCCAATTCAGGCGGCTCCGGCCCGGTCTACAGGCAGGGCGGCACGTCCGGCTATGGTGGGAATTCGACTCAGGGCAACGCGATCAATCTGCGCGGGCTCGGCACCTCGGCGACGCTGACGCTGGTCGACGGCCGCCGTGTCGTGCCGAGCGGTGCCGCCAGCACGTTCACCGAATCCATCCAGATCCCGGTCGCGGCGCTGGAAAGGATCGAGGTCGTCAGTGACGGCAACTCCGCGATCTACGGCTCCGACGCGGTCTCCGGCGTGATCAACTATGTGCTGCGCAAACGGTTCGACGGGCTCGAAGTCTCGGGTCGCGACAGTGTCGATCGCTATCACAACACCTGGGGTGTGTCGGTGACCGGCGGCAAGAGTTGGGATACGGGCAATATCATCCTGACCTACGATCACGAGGATCGTCGACCGTTCGTCAACGGTCGGTCGAAATTCCTGCGGCGCGATCTCAGCCCGCTTGGGGGTATCGATTCGCGCGCGAACAACGCCACGCTCGGCGTCACCAGCCCGGCGCTGATCGTCGGCGGCAACGGCGTCCCGTACAGCTATTTTACGGTGGCACCCGACGCGCGTCCCGGCGTCGCGTTCGGACAACTGACGCCGGGCGCCGCCCTTGCCGACCAATCCGACTACACCGATTTCCTGCCGCGACAGAAACGCGATCAGGCGGCTTTGTTCTTCAACCAGGAACTGGCACCGTCGATCTCGGTCTACCTCGAATCCTTCTACACCAAGCGTCAGACATCGAGCCGAAGCTATGGCAACTCGCGCGTCGGCAACAACCTGCTCGTCTGCCAGGGCAGTCCCTATTACATCAGCGGTGCGCCGGCCTCTGCGTCGGCTGCCAACGCCGATTGCGGCGGTGGGCTTGCCCAGACGGTGGCGGTCAACCCGATCACGTTCTTCGGCGGCCCGTCTGTCACGAAGAACCCGACCGAAACGATTAGCGTGACCGGCGGCGTGACCGGTCACCTGCCCAATCGGTGGAACATCGATACCTATTTCACCTACGCGCACGATACGACCTGCGGCATCTGCAATTTCGACAACAACGCCAATGGCGCGGCGCTGGCATCGCAGATCACGGCGGGAGCGATCAATCCGTACCAGTCGACGCCGCTGACTGCCGGGCAATATGGAAGCTTCCTGGGCACTAACACGCAGTTCTCGTACAACACGTTCATCGATTCCGTGGTCAAGGTCGATGGTCCGCTGTTCTCGCTGCCCGGCGGCGAGGTGCGCACGGCGATCGGCGGAGAGCTCGCCTACAACCGCCAGCACCTGCTGAACGGCAGCAACAACGCGTTCGAGCAGGACCGCACCAATAACAATTTTGCGGTCACCAACGACAGTACGACGCATCGCAGCACCGCCAGCGTGTTCGCCGAGCTGTTCGTGCCGCTGGTCGGCGAGGACATGAACATCCCGCTCGTACAGGCGCTGAACATCGACGCGGCCGTACGCTACGACAATTATTCCGATTTCGGGGGCACGACCAATCCCAAGATCGGCGCGACGTGGACCGTGAACGATTTCCTCTCGGTGCGCGGGTCCTGGGGCACGTCGTTCCGCGCCCCGGCACTGACCGATACCAATCCCGAGAACTATTCGTCGGCGGTGATCGGATTGCCGTTCGCTAACGCATCGGGGCGGAACGATATCGCGCTGTTATACCCGGGGTTCAGCAGCACCTATCTGTTGCTGGGTGCCAATCGGAACCTGCGACCGGAGACGGCCAAGACCTGGTCTGCGGGTTTCGACGTCAAGCCGGTGGGATCGGGTTTCCGGTTCTCCGGGACCTATTACAAGACACGCTATGCCAACCAGATCGTCGGCCAGAATGTCGGACTGTTCCTATCGAACCCGCAGAATGCCGCGCTATACAGCCCGTACATCACCCCGGTGAACAATCCGGCGAATTGCGTGAACGGCAGCCCCGCGACCTATGATCCGGTACTGGCGAACTTCATCGCCGCCAATCCGGCGCTCTACAATACGCCCGTGCTCAGCGCCTGCACGGTCGGGGTCATCCTGGATGCACGCAGCGCCAATGCCGCGACCACCTCGCAGGACGGGCTGGACTTCCAGACCTCCTACCAGTTCGATACCGGGATCGGAAAATGGAATGTGGGCGTAAGCGTCACCAAGATCCTGAACCAGTCGCTGCAACAGGTCTCCGGCGGTGCGAAGCAGGACGTGCTCGACACCTATTATTACCCGGTGAGCCTGCGTGGCCGTGGCCAGTTGGGCTGGACGCTGGGGCGGGTCGGGGTCAACGCCTTCCTCAACTATACCGGATCCTACGACAACACGATCCCGATCACCGGCCGACCGCAAACCAAGGTGCCGTCATGGAAGACGCTGGACGTCGGCATCACCTATTCGGTACCCCGGTCGAGCGGCGTGCTGGGTGGCGTCCGTTTGAGCGCCAACTTCCAGAACGTGACGAACGAGGATCCCCCGCTGGTACTGACGCAGGCGGGCAACAACTACGGAGCGTATGATCCGTCCAACGCCAACATCTTCGGACGTATCGCCACGTTCCAGCTGACAAAGGCCTTCTGATCCGGTCATCCTGGCCATATTCCTGCTCGTTCGGAGATTTACCGCTCATGATTGCACACCGTCTATTTCTGACTGCCGCCATCGTCGCCTTGACGAGCCCGATCGTCGCGATCGCCCAAACCACCACTGTCGTCGCCACCGACCGCGGCCAGGTCCGCGGCGCGAGCGCCAACGGCGTTGCCAGTTGGAAGGGTATCCCCTTCGCCGCCGCCCCGGTCGGAGCGCTGCGCTGGCGCGCCCCTCAGCAAGCTGCGTCGTGGAAAGGCGTGAAGGACGCGACCGCCTACTCGCACGACTGCATGCAGGTCCCGTTCCCCAGCGACGCCGCACCGCTCGGGACGCAGCCTGCCGAGGATTGCCTGTACGCCAATGTCTGGAAGCCGGCGGCGGCGAGCGCGTCGGCCAAGCTGCCGGTGATCGTATGGATCTACGGCGGCGGTTTCGTGAATGGCGGCGCGTCACCGCCGACCTATTCCGGTGCCAACCTGGCCAAGCAGGGCGTGGTGTTCGTCAGCTTCAACTACCGTGTCGGCCGGTTCGGCACGTTCGCGCTGCCGCCGCTTACCCAGCAGAATGCCGATGATGGCATGCTCGGCAATTACGGCATCATGGACCAGATCGCGGCGCTGAAGTGGGTGCGCGCCAACATCGCGTCGTTCGGCGGCGATCCCGCCAACGTGATGATCATCGGTGAAAGCGCCGGCGGTATGTCGGTGCACATGCTCAACACCTCGCCGCTGGCCCGCGGCCTGTTCAGCAAGGCCTTCGTGATGTCGGGTGGCAATGGCCAGTCGGACAAGCGCACGCTCGCCGACGTCGAGCAGATCGGCGCCAATTTCGCTCGGTCGAAGAACATCGATCCCGCCGCCCCCGACGCGCTTGCCAAGTTGCGCGCGCTGAGCGCCGAAGAGGTTACCGACGGACTCAGCATGATGCAGATGTTCCGCCCGAAGGCGGGCCCGCCGACCAATACCGGTCCGTTCGTCGACCGCAAGGTCGTCGTCGATCTGGGCGGCGCCTATGCCGCGAACCGCTTCGCGCGCGTGCCGACGGTGATCGGCGCGACCAGTGCTGACATGGGTGGCAAGTCGGGCTTCATGATCGCCGGCGCGCGCGAGGCGTCGGCGGCGATCGCCGGCAAGGGCGTACCGGTGTGGGAGTATCGCTTCTCCTACGTCGCGGACTCGGTCGGTCAGCCCGGCGCGCAGCATGCCACGGACATCCCGTTCTTCTTCGATACCGCGCAGGTGAAGTACGGCGACAAGACCACCGCCAAGGACATCGCGGTCGGCAAGACGATCAGCGGTTACGTCGTCAACTTCGCCAGGACCGGGAATCCGAACGGGAGCGGCCTGCCGTCCTGGCCTGCCTATACCGCCGCCGGCGACCAGCTGATGGATTTCGGTGCGGACGGCAAGGCTGTGGCGCAGAAGGATCCGTGGGGCGCCGATATCGAAGCCGGCAAGGCCCGCTTGGCGAGCGCGGAGGCCTCGGGGCACTACACTTCGATCACCACGCCGCTCGGCAAGATGCTCGACGATCCTGCGGCGAAGGCGGTGCTCGAACGCCAGATCCCCGACGTGATCAAGAGCGAACAGATCGGCATGGCGCGCGGCGTGACGCTGGAGGCGCTGCAATCCTACGTCCCCGCACTGACCGATGCCAAGCTGAAGGCGATCGACGCCGATCTGGCGAAGGTGCCGATGCGTCCGTGAGTTATAGGCATGGTCGACGTGCCACACGGGCGCGTCGACCATGCTTAGACCTTGGACGTGAACGTGATGCGTTGGGTATGCGGCGACGTTTGGGAACGTCGCCGGTGGTTGAGTTCAAGTAACGCCAGCAGCACGACCAATGTCGGCCAGGCGACCAGCGCTATCATCCCGCCTTCACCGGCGCCAACCATAGAAAGCGCGCGGCGTTGTTGCAGAGAATATCGCGCTTCTGCTCGCGCGACAGATAGTCTGCGTTCTGGATGATGCCGACCGAATAGCGCATCAAACTTGGCCAGATGAGTTCGTCGGTCCCGAACATGACGCGATCCTCGAACCCTGCATCGACCAACCGCTCGATGTACCGGTCGACCTTCTTCAGCGGATAGCTCGATACCCAGGCGGCACGCTCTCCGCAGTCGTCGTGCTCGGCTGCGCCTGCCAGATCGACAGGCTCATGCTAGGCAAGGCGCCAGTCAGCACGGCCGCCGCCGCCATCGCCGCCCCGACGGCAGGCACTGGGCGGCGGCGGATGCTCGGCATGACGGGTCTAGAACCGGAAGCCGGTTCGCACGCCATAGGTGCGCGGGTCCTGCAACGTCACGCCGCTATAGGCGCCCGACGACGCGCCCGACACGACGAGGCTGTTCTCGAGGTTGCGCACGAAGCCCTGCAGATACCAGCGCTCGCCCGCCGCGTTGTAGGTGAGCGACAGGTCGGTCTTGGTGAAGCTCGGCTGGCGAAACTGGTTGAGCGTCCCGAGCGCCGAGAGGTAATAGCTGTCGCTCAGTCGTGTCCGCGCCGACGCCTGGATGTTCGCACCGTCCGAGAGCGGGACGGTCTGCGTGATCCCGGCGGTCACCGTCCATTCGGGCGACCGATCGAGCTTCCTGCCGGCAAAGCTGACGGCAGGTGTCGGGAAGAAGTTCGTATAGCGCGCGTTCAACCATGAGGCCGACGCATCGAAGCGCGTATTGGGCCCGGGGTTCACCACGGTCTCCAGCTCGACTCCGTCGACCTTGGCTTGGCCGGCGTTGGTGGTCACCTGGCAAGGGCCGCCGCAGATCGTCGAGAGCTGGCTCAACTGGATGCCCGCGAAATCATAGTGGAAGCCCGACAGGTTCACCCGCAGCACATTGCCCGCCAGATGCGTCTTGATGCCACCCTCATAGGAGGTGATCGTCTCCGGGTTATAATAGAGGGCGCTTGCGCTCAGCGTACAGCCCGCGCCGGTTCCGGCTTCGCAGCCATCGTTGAACCCGCCTGCCTTGTAGCCGGTCGAGACGACCGCGTAGAGCAGGCTACGCGAGTTCAGGTCGTAGTCGACGCCGCCGCGATAAGTGACTTTCGAAAACGTCCTCGCCGCGTTGTTGACCGTGCTCGTATCGCGCGCGCCGGTGCAGGCGACCGCCCCGCAGATGACGGTCGCCCCGATCCGCGCCTTCTCGTCGTGCGAATAGCGGACGCCGCCGGTCACGCGAAACCGGTCGGTCAGTTTCATCGTCGCCTGGCCGAAGCCGGCAAGCGATTCCGATTTCACGTAGCGCTGTGGAAAGCCGAAGACATAGCCCGGCGCGCCGGGCGTGGCGTTGAGCAGGCCGAAGATGTAGTAATTCTGGAACCCGGTCTCGTGGAAATAATAGCCGCCCGCCTGGATCGAGAGTGGTCCGAGGTCGGTCGAGAGACGCAGTTCCTGGCTGTTCTGCTTGTACGCCGCATCGTCGCGCGACGGGAATACGGTGGCACCGGTACCCGGCGTCAGGCTCAAATCCTCGCGACGCTCGAACTTCCGGTAGGATCCGAGATAGTTGAGCGTCACTCCGCCGAAGTCATAGCTGAAATCGGCCAGCACGCCGTAGACGTCGTTGTCGCGACCGAGCTTGGTCGTATACGGCGCGACCACGGTACGCTGTGCCGTCTTCCCCGAGACCGGATTATAGACGGGGTCGACCCCGACGGTGTTGAACCCGGTGTAGAAATTGCTCGTCAGGACGCTGTTCACGGTCTGCCCGCCGACATGCGAATAGTCGCCGATGATCAGCAGCTTGGCCGGGCCGCTCGACCAGGAGGCCGACAAACGCCCGGACACGTTGTCGCGGAATGGGCTGAGGTCGGTACGGACGCGCGGCCCGGACTCGAGGAAGCTGTCGCGGCGGTCGTAGTTGAACGCCGCGCGGACGGCGATCGAGTCTGAGAGAGGCACGTTGATCATGCCGGTCAGCAGGCGGCTGTCGTAATTGCCGTAGCTCGCGTCGACCGACGCTTCGAACCGGTCGACCGGATGGTTGGTGATGACGTTGACGAGGCCGGCGGTCGTGTTGCGGCCGAACAACGTACCCTGTGGACCGCGCAGCACCTCGACGCGGGCGATGTCGTAGAAGCTCACTTCCTGCGTCTGCGGTCGCGCGATGTAGATGCCGTCGGTCATGAAAGCTGCCGACGGATCGCCCTTTTCGGTGCCATCCGAGCTCGTGATGCCGCGGATCGTGATCTGCAGGCCGTTGCCCCGATCGATCGAAAGGTTCGGCACTTGCTCGCCCAGCGTGGTCGGATTGGTGATGCCTGCCGATAACAGCGCCGTCCCGGTGATTGCGGTCAGCGCGATCGGGGTCTTGGACGCGAGGGATTCATTACGGTTGGCGGTAACGACGATATCGCCTTCGGACGCCTGCAACGCGCTGTTCGATTCCGCCTCGGTGGCGGAGGCTGGAGCCTTGCCGACCTGTTGCACGCTTTGGTCGGGAAGCGTCGACGGCGGCCCGATCTGCTGGGCTGCTACCGGTGTCGCAAAGACCGCGAACGCGGAAACCCCACATGCCAACAAACGCTTGCTCATCGTCTTCCCCTCCTATTCGCTCCACCTGTCCGCCGTTCGTTTTCGAATGGTCGGACCGGTCGAGCGTCTCCGGCTCGTATTCTTGAGAGAGCGTGATCGACGATTAATCTCGATCAGTAAAATACAAGTTTGTGATCGATCGATACAATGCCGTTATGCTCGTGGAGAGGTTTGGTCGGGTCTGCGTCGTCCGTGCATGATCTCGTCATGAACCACGCCGATAGATCGCGTTCACCGTCAGGCCTTCCAGGCAACGCTCACGTGACGTCCCAAGTGCTCGTTGGGACCTGGCCTGACGTCGATGCGGCTGGGAAAGCTTGTCCCGGCAGGCGTGTCGGCGTCGATCATCGCCTGAGGCGCACCGCACCCATGATCCCGGCACCAACGGCATAGAGTGGCTTGGCGGAATCGTCCGGTACCGCCGGATCTTGCGCGCTGACGTCAGCCATCGACGATGGCAGTTCGAACGGCAGCCGGCCCGACGCACTAGCGCGCCCGGTCAGCACATCCATCAACGCGGCGTCGCTCACTCCGAAATTGGCGAGCAGCACCGCGGCCTTGTCGCGAACATTGGTCAGGATCGCCGGCCGGTCGAGATAGACCGAGACGATCGTCGGGACATGCGCGCTGGCCGCCTTCAGCGCCTCGTAGTCGGCGTCGCCGTTGCGAAAGTCGAGCCGGCCTTCCTTCTGACGGCTGCCGAAGAAGTTGTTGGGGTGGAGCATCTCGCTCGGCGCTTCCAGGCGGATGATCGCGACGTCCGCATCCTCCGGGCGGGCGACGACGGTAAAGCCCTTCGCGGTCACCGCGTCGGGTGAAAGTCCGTAGATGAAGACCCTGCGCTTGCCCGTGAGGGGCAGGACGCCCGACCGGTTCTCCAGGAAGACCTGCGACCGTCGCTGTGCCGCGTCCGCCAAGCGCTGATGCTCGGGACGCGCGGCGAAACGTTCGGCTGCGGCGGGATCGACATAGGGATCGTCGAACAGCCCTTGTTCGAACTTGGCGATCATGATTCGTCGGACGGAGTCGTCGATCTGCGCTTCCGGGATTCGACCCGCCCGCACAGCGGTGATGATCGCGGCGGGTTTGTCGACGCCGCCAAACTGGTCGAGCCCGGCGACGATGCCCTTTTCGAAGCGTTGCGCCTCGCTCAGCGTCTCGACGCCCCACGGCATCGCAATGTCTTGCACGCCTTGCGGTTTGTCGGGCGCGCGGCATCCGGGGCCGCAATCGTTGGTAATCGCCCAGTCCGACAGGATGATCCCGCGATAGCCTTTCGTGCCGCGCAACAGCCCGGTCAGCAGCTGGCGGTTGAAGCCTGCGCCGACCTGTTCGAGCGGGGCACCGTCGACCGTCACGCCCTGGAGGATCGGATAGGTCGGCATGACGCCTGCGACGTTCGCCTTAAACGCGCCGTCGAACGCGGCGACGTGCTCGGCGAAACTGCGATCGTCCAGGCGCGCGATGCGGCCATAATAGTTATGCGCATCGAACCCGTTCGGCTCCGCGCCATAGCCGACCCAGTGCTTGACGATCGCCATCACGCCGTCGCGCGCGACACCGTTCGGGCCGTGCTGGAAACCCTCGACATAGGCCGCGACGAGCGGCGAGACGAGCGCCGGGTTGGACCCGAACGTGCCCGTCATCCGCGACCAGCGCGGTTCGGTGGCAAGGTCGGCCTGCGGTGACAGCGCCTCGTGGATGCCTACCGCACGATATTCCTGTCGCGCGATATCCGCGAACGCGCGCACGACCGAGGGATCGCCGATCGCGCCGAAGCCGAGCGGATCGGGCCATTGCGAAAAGCCCTTCGATTGCGCGCTGGCACCCAGCACATATTGGAAATGGTTGCGCGGATCGGTGCTGATCGTCACCGGAATGCCGAGCCGCGAGTCCTCGCCGAGCTGCTGGACCGCGTTGTTCGCTTCGGCGAAACGGCGCGGGGGCAACGCCAGCCGGGTGATGAAGCTGGTGATACCGCGCTGCCCGATCATCTCACCAACGCGCGTCAGGTCGTAGCCGTCGGCTGAGACGCCGATCGAGGCATTGGCGCCGCTGCCCGCGCCCGGCAGCGAGGCGTGCATCATCGTGCCGGCCTTTTCCTCCAGCGTCATGCGGCGGACCAGATCGTCGGTCCTCCGCTCGGGCGATAGTCGCCAATCCTCATACGGATCGAGCCGTCCGTTACGGTCTAGGTCGCGGAACTGCTTGCCCTCTACCGTCAGCATCGGGCCCTTGCGGCTTTGGACTTGCGGATCGGCGGCCGCCGGTTGGGCTAGCAAGGCGACCGCCGAAAGCGCCGCACCGATCAACCAGCGCGACGACGACCACGATGGCGACGACGACCGCACGGTCATGGCTTGATGGCCTGCGTCGCCACTTGCATCGTGCCCGACAGGATCGCGTCGCCCGCTTGGCGCCCGACCGTGATCGGCACGGCACCGGCCGCGACCGACCAGCCGGGCCGTGCGGTGTCGTAGCGCGCGATCAGGCGCGGATCGATCGTCACGCTGACCTGCTTGGTTTCGCCGGGTTGCAGCATGACGCGCTGAAATCCGACCAGCCTGCGCATCTGCCCGGCGGGCGCGGCATAGACCTGCGGGACGTCCGCGCCCGCGCGCTTGCCGGTGTTGGTAACCGAGAAGCTGATCGCGTCGCCAACGACCTTGAGGTCGCGATAGGCGAACTTGGTGTACGACAGGCCGTGACCGAACGCGAAGAGCGGGGCGGCACCCTTGCGCTGATACCAGCGATAGCCGACGTCCGCGCCCTCGGGATACTCGACCGGGAACGAGGGTACGCCACCGGTCAGGTCGACCGTACTCAGGTCGAGCGTCGTCACCTTGGGCTTGGCGGCGTTGCGCGCGTCCGCTGCCTTCACGAGCGCCAGGCCGGGGATCGTCGGGCGTGGCGCCTGCGCGGCGTTGGCGGGGAACGTGACGGGCAGACGGCCCGACGGGTTCACGTCGCCGACCAGGATCGATGCGATCGCCTCGCCGCCCTTCTGGCCGGGATACCACGCTTCCAGGATCGCGCCGACGCGACCTGCCCATGGCATCGTCACGGGGCCGCCGGTCTCCAGCACGACCACGGTCTTCGCATTGGCGGCGGCGACCGCGTCGATCAGCGCGTTCTGCGTCCCCGGCAGGTCGAGCGTTTCTACGTCCTGCGCTTCGGTGCGCCACTGCTCGCCGAACACGATCGCGATATCGGCCGCGCGCGCGGCGGCGGCGGCGGCCTTGACGTCCGTGCCGTCGAGATAGGTCACCTGCGCCTGTGGTAGGCGCGCCTTGATCGCCGCGAGCGGCGACGATGCGTGATAGGTAACCTTGATGAAGCTGCTGAGCGGCCCGCCGCCGGGCATCGGCAGTTCGAGCGGCACGCCGCCGACCGATCGGACCTGCGACGATCCGCCACCCGACAGCACGCCGACATCGGCATGGCCGCCGATCACGAGGATCGTCTTGGCGGTCGCGGCCAGCGGCAACAGGTCGCGGTCGTTCTTCAGCAGGACGATCCCCGCCTCGGCCGTCGCCTGCGCGACCTTCGCGTTGGCGGCGTAGTCGATCGGCTGCGAGGTTGCCGGGGTCGGGCGATCGACCAGTTCATGCGCGATCATGGTCCGCAGGATCCGGCGGACCATGTCGTCCAGTCGCGCGGCCGGGACGGTGCCGGCGGCGACCGCGGCCTTCAGCGGCGCGCCGAAGAACACCTGCTTGTCGAGTTCCTGGCCCGATTCCTGATCGAGTCCTGCGGTTGCGGCCTTGACGGTCGAGTGCACCGCGCCCCAATCCGACATTACCCAGCCGTTATAGCCCCAGTCCTTCTTCAGGACGGTATTCAGCAGGAAGTCGTTTTCGCAGGCATAATGCCCGTTTACCTGGTTGTAGCCGCACATCACCGAACCGGGTTTGCCCGCCTCGATCGCCATCTCGAAGGCCAGCAGGTCGCTCTCGCGCATCGGCGCTTCGGCCATCTTCGCGTCGAGCACGTTGCGGCCGCTCTCCTGCGCGTTCAGCGCGTAGTGCTTGATCGTCGAGACGATGCCGTTCGACTGGATGCCCTTGATCGCCGCGCCTGCCATCACGCCGGTGAGCAGCACGTCCTCGCTCAGATATTCGAAATTGCGGCCGTTCCACGGATCGCGGACCAGGTTGGCGCCGCCCGCCAGCAGCACGTTGAAGCCCTTCGCGCGGGATTCGCCGCCGATCATGCGTCCACCGGCCTCGGCGATGGTCGGGTCGAAGGTGGACGCGGTCAGCAGGCTGCCGGGCAGGGCGGTCGCGACGTCGCCCTTGCGCATCTCGCCGCCGTTCGCGACGCCGAGACTCGCGTCGCTCTCGTACAGATCGGGAATACCGAGCCGCGGAACACCCGGAACATGCCCCGCGCCGGTCCGCGTCTCGTTCGGATTGCCCCTCTTCAGCGCCGATCCGAACGTCCCGTTCACCATCGCGATCTTCTCGTCGAGCGTCATCTGCGCGAGGATCTCAGCGGCGCGTTCGTCGGGCGTGCGGCTTGCGTCCATCCACGCCTTTGCCGGGGCGGTCTGCGCTGCCATCGGTACGCTCGTTATGAGCGCCGCTGCAGCCACGCTGGCCTGCCAGATCGTTCTCGTCATATGCCTCTCCCGCTTTTTTCTCGCTTGCACCCTTATCCAAGGCGCGCGATGATTTAAGAAATAGAGATTACGCATAGATCAATTCGTAATTGTGATTGGTCGCGACCAGCGCCGTATCGATGGAGAGGTCAGCATGCCGAAGTCCCCCAGCATGTCTAGCCTTCGACTGTTCATGCAGATCGCCCATAATCTGAGCTTCAGCGAGACCGCGCGGATGACGAACGTCTCGCAACCCGCGCTCAGCCGTACTATCCGCCTGCTCGAAGAGACGCTGGACGTCCGCCTGTTCGACCGAAATTCTCGCAACGTCACCTTGACGACGGCGGGGGAGACTCTTCTGCCGATCGTCGAGCGTCTAACCGCAGACTTCGACCACGCCTTTACCTCGGTGCGTCAAAATTTCGCTGGAGAGCGAGGCCGCGTGGTCGTCGGTGCGCTGCCGTCGGTCGCGGCGGGGGCACTCCCTGGCATGATCGCGGGTTTCCAGGCAATTTACCCGTTGGTCGAGATCATCCTGCACGATCATCTCTCGGGTACGCTCTATCAGGAAATGCAGGATCGACAGATCGATCTCGCCATCACGACGCCGCCCGACGAGGACAATTTCCGGTTCGAACCGTTACTCGAAGACGATTACGTGCTGGTCTGCCGTACCGGCCATGCGGTCGATCTGCCCGGTACGGCCGACTGGTCGATCTTCGCGGAAAATCCGTTCATCGCGATGGCAGCGCGGAGCAGCGTCCGTGCCCTGACCGATACGGCCTTCATCAAGGCGGCCGTCAGCGTGAAGCCTCTGTACGAATGTACGCAACTGGCGACGATGGGCGGGTTGCTCGCGGCCGGTCTCGGGATCAGCGCGCTACCCCAATCGACGCTCGCCATGCTGGGGCAGGTTACGCTCGTCTCCCGTCCGCTGACGGCTCCTATGATCAGCCGGACGATCGGCATGGCGTGGCTCGCCGATCGCACTTTGCCACCAGCCGCGTCGGCATTCCTCCAGCATGTTCTGGCCCGTTGGCCGCGTCTCGCGGTTGGTTTGGCTAGCTAACGATTCAAAGAACTGATCTGGCGAATAGCGGATGCCAGTAGAATACTCTGTGAGTCCGTAGTGCATTCTGCCTCGTCGCGCGTCCTCGTCTGATTATAGTTTGAAGGCCGCCTTGCTTGACAACAATTTCGCTGGCGATCCGCCGAACGAGCGTCTGAAGTTGGCCAACAAGGCAGGGTGGCGAAATACCCGCTTCTGGGTCCAAACCCCCGAGGCGAGGAACCCGACCGATCGGCGGTCTCGTCGTCGTCAATCATCGCAGCAGCATTGGCCTCGGCTACAAAGTATCCAGGCTTTTTCGTCAACCGTTATCCCGCGCAGTCCCAGTTTGGCAGCAAGCGAGCGGGTCAGCGCTTCGAGCCAACCCTTGGAGGCGGCACAGGAAGCGTCGCCGCTCGCACGAGATCGAATAGCGCGACATGGTTCACTTCGAGCGGCGGTCGGGAGGCGGGCGATCGAGTTCCGCGAGCGGTCGGCGATCGCGCCAGATTTGGCAGATTATTTAGACGCGGATGCCAGGAATGGCGCGACGCCGACCTTCGGGGATACTGTCACCGCACCCAATTACTTCGGCTTCATGAACTTCAGTGTCATTCGGTCGCTCTCGCCAATGGCAGCGTAACGCGCGCGATCGTGATCACCGTCCGCGAAGCCCGGCGGCAGTGTCCACACCCCCTTGGGGTAGTCGTGCGTATCCTTGGGATTGGAATTGATCGCGCTCTCGCGGGCGAGCCTGAAGCCGGCTTTGGTCGCATAGGCGAGGATGGACGAACGCTTCATGTAACCGCTGCGCGCCTCCTCGATCGTACCGGACGCCTCGGGCAAGTGATGCTCGACGACGCCCAGCGTGCCGCCCGGTTTCAGCATGGCGAACATCTGATCGAAGGCCGCTTGCGTCCGGTCGGTCGCACCGAAGCGCCAATTATGGACGTTGCGGAAGGTCAGGACGACGTCCGCGCTGCCGGCTGGCACCGAGGTCGCGCCCGGTCCGGCCGGGAATGTCGCGAATCTCACGGAGCCGTACGCAGACGGCGCCGCGGACTGTTTGGCCTTGACCGCAGCAAGCCCTTTGTCGTCCGGCCCGGCCGCATACAGCGTCCCATGCCCTGCCAGATACGGACCGAGGATTTCCGTGTACCATCCTCCGCTCGGCCAAATTTCGACCACGGTGTCCGTGGGTTTCACCCCGAAGAAGCGCAGCGTCTCGACGGGGTGGCGATAGCGATCGCGCGCGACGTTGGCAGGTGAGCGCGTTGACGCCTTTACCGCTGCCATTAGGGCAGGCGACGGTGCTGGTCGAGCGGCAGCAACGGAGCCGGCGGTAAGCACCAAGGCGAGGAGGGCAGGGCCAGAACGCATAACGTACCTTTCGCGAGGGAGGTGCAGTGTTACCCGATCGCGGCGCGCAACAGAAGTCCGCTATCTGGTACCCTCAAGATGATACGCAGAGATTTCTCGCGTAGAGCGCGAGGGCGACAAGTGTGTTTAATCACAGCAATAGGCCATTACCAGGCTTCAAATAGTATTGCTTGAGCGGCCAAACGGGGCGGCCCGAAATGCACTTTGAATGACAGGTTATGGGTCTTTGCTGTTGATAGGCCTGCCACAATACGTGATTTGTGCTAAGTGGTGTTCGTGCCGATACAATGAATATTTATATGGGTCTCGCGGTAAATAAAACTGCTTATTATGCTAGGTAGCGCAAGCCACGTACATTTTTGCGGAATGAATGGGTAAGCTGATCATGAACCCAAGATTCTCGCCGTCCATTGTCACCAATTCCCCCGAACTGGCCTCCAACAGTGATCGAGCAATCGCGAGTCCAAGACCGGTCCCACCCTTGTCCCGCTTCGTCGTAAAGAACGGCTCGAACAATCGTGCCCGGTCTGCAAGAGACGCGCCGTGACCGTCATCGACGACTAGGAGTTTCAGGGAGGTATCCTCGACAAGCATACGGATCGTCACCAATCGGGCGTTTGCCTGTCGGCTGTTTTCCAACAATGTTACGAGAACGGCCTCCAACGTCGCCGCTGGCACACGCACCGTGGGTAGGGCGGGGTCACAGACAAATTCGATCGCGAAACTCGCCGTCCGCCAGGAACCGGCGACCCTCGCGACAACTTCCCCGGCGTTTATGCTAGCGTCTTCCGGTTCCGCCATGTCGGCACGAGCCAAGTCCAGCAGTCGCGTTACCAAAAGGGTCAGCCGGCGCGCGTCGGCTTCAGCATTCGCCAGGAAGCGGTAGCGATCTTCCGCGACCATATCGGGGTGATCCTGAAGCAATTCCACCGCGCCGCGGATGCCGGCGAGCGGGGTCTTGAACTCGTGGCTGACCGCGTGGGCGAAGTCGCGCAGATAGCGCGAGCGACGCTCGATCGCCGCCGCCATCACCGCGAAATCGGCGTAGAGGCCCTGGATCTCGATCGCCGCGGTCGGTGGTGGATCGGGAACGCGACCGCGGCCGCTCGCGACGGCGCGCGTCGCCGCGCCGAGCTGTTCGATCGGGCGCGTGACGCCGCGAGAGATGATGCCGCTCAGCACCACGAGCAACCCGAAGATTGCGGCAATGCCAAGCGCGATCTTGCCGCGGTCTTCGTACAATCCCCGGAACAGTGCACGGGCTGAGCGCGACAGCAGGAGCACGCCGACCACGCGGTCGCCGACGATGATCGGGCGCGCGTAATGGACGCGGATCGCTGCTGCTCGGGACAGCCATTCGAAGCGGTACGTCGCGCGGTATGCGCCGTTGCGGCGAAGCACCGTCGAGGCGCGGCCGGCCAGTGCGGCGGCAACTTCGGGGAGTGCGGCGTAGCTACCGACGGCCGAACTCCCGGCGACGATGCTGCCATTGCGATCGAGAAGGATGATCGAGGCCAGCGTGGTGGACCGCGTCGCTTCCATGATCGGCGAAAGACGCGTGGCGGCGACCACCGCATCGGGCGATGGTCTAGGACCAGCCGCGACCGGTGGCCGCTCCGCACCGATCGGCGTCGTGCTGAGGTCGATGCCGGATGCGGGCGCCTGCACGTAGGGGTTGTCGTCGCCTGCAATCTCGTGATGCGCAACTCGACCCCGCGGTGCGGCAGGCCAGAGCGCCGCCGCGGTCGCGGACAGCACCGCACCCTGCGCGACCAGCTCCGCCTCGGTCTGGCGGACGAGCGTGTTCTCGTAGACACGCAGGAACACCGCGCCGAACCCAGGTAGCGCGGCGACCAGGAACAGCGTCGCGAACAGGATCGTACGCAAACGCAACCTTGGCCAGTGGCGTTTCGCCCAGTCCTTGACCCTGCCGATCACGCGCCTGTGCACGATCCGAGACGATAGCCGATCCCCGCCCGCGTCTCGATCAAGTCGTCAGCGCCAGCCTTCGCGAACTTGCCGCGCAGGTTGCGGACGTGGCTGTCGATCGTCCGGTCGGTGACCGCGAAACCGGGGCCATGCAGCCGGTCGATGATCGCGTCGCGGCTGAAGACGCGTCCCGGCATCGACGCAAGTAGCCGGAGAATCTGGAACTCGGTAACGGTCAGCGCGATCTCGACCTCGTTCCAGAGCGCGCGCCAGCCGTCCAGATCGAGCCGCAACCGACCGTGCGACAAGTCGCGCCCGTCCTCGGTGTTCGGTGCCCGCGCGGACGTGCGGCGCAGGATCGCCATGACCCGCGCTACCACTTCGCGCGGCGAAAACGGCTTCACCACATAGTCGTCGGCGCCGAGTTCGATGCCGAGCACCCGGTCGATCTCGTCGTCGCGGCTCGACAGGAACAGGATCGGGATGTCCGCCCCGCCCTCTCCGCCGCGAAGCCGTCGACATACCTCCAGTCCGTCCATCCGCGGCATGTTGATGTCGAGCACGACAAGGTCGGGCGCATGCGTCTCGACAAGCGCAAGCGCGGCTTCGCCGTCCGCCGCCTCGATCGCGCCGAGTCCGGCCTTGTCGAACGCGAACACGAGCAGTTGGCGAATATGAGGATCGTCGTCGACGACCAGGATAGTGCGGGGCATCGGGCACAGGATCATTGTTGCGCGCCCGGCGTCAACGGCTTTGGTGCTGGCGCTGTAGGTGAAGGTGGCAGCGGTGCAGACGTCTTCGACGCCTGAATGGGTAGCGGCGCCAACGTCTCCTCGACCATTGGGGGCGGCAGGATCAGCCCGTCGCAGCTTCGTCCGTCCGGCGCGGACCGCAAACGCGGCGCCTTGGTGCCGAACATCGCCCGGACGGTCGCAAGCCGTCTCCCATTGCGCGGCGTCCAGCGACGCCAATAGGCTTGCCCGTCCGCGGTTTCGACCTGACTTTCCCACCGCAGATACGCCAGCCGGTCGCGCAGACCGGGCTGTTTCGCGTGCTGCTCCAGCATCGCCAGCGAGACCAGCGACGATGACCCGAGCCGCGCCATATAACAGAGGTCTAGCGGCGGTCCCGCCTTACCTCTGACGAGTGTCGTGCGGACATTCCAAGCCGCGGCGGTCGCACCAAGATCGACGACGCTCGCCGCCACCAACACCGTAACCGCGGCCAGGGCATTGGCGTTGATCAGCCACGATGCTGACTTGCCTGCCAGCAATCGCCAGCCGATCAGCGCCAGCCCCGTCGCTACCAGCCCCATCCAAGCAAGCGCGGACAGTCGCAATACCGTCATCCCGTAGGCGTCGACATAATCGAGCGTTCGCAATGCACTCGACGCCACCAGCAGCAGGTTCTGCACGATCCACACCATCACGAGCCGCCGCGCCAGCGGGCTCGCCGCGGCAGCACTGCCCGGACGCAGGGCCAGCAGCACGAACACAGCGGCGAGCAATGCGGTCACGATCAACGAATACGCGCCCCGATGCGCATAGTCCGCCATCGTCACGCCGGATGGCAGTCCCGCACCGCTCCACAGGAACGCAATGTCGAGCGCATTCTCGACTGCGAAAATCACATTGAACGTCACAAGCGAAAGGATCAGCGTCGCCACCCCCGGCGCGAACGCCATGCTGATCGAGCGTTCGTCGATACGCGATGCCCGCGTCGTGCGCCGACTTGGCCGCAAGCTTGCCCAGATCGTAACCAGCACACAGAGCCCGAACACCGTCCGCCATGTCACCGCCCACGGATCCGGCAGCACGATCCTCGAGAATGCCTGACCGATCAGCGGATTGGCGCTCGCGAACAGCCCAAGGAAAAGCACGCCGCCCGCCAAGGGCAACGCGACGACAGCCCCGATTGCGCGGATGCCGCCGGAGGACGGCCCTCGACGCTGGCGGACCATCGACAACCGCGCAACATCCTTCAACGGCGTAACGACGGCGGACATCGCATGCCAGCCAAGCCTGCGCATCCAGGCGAGAGCATCGTCGGACCCGTGGCGCGGCAAGAGTGCGGCAAGCGAGACAGCCGTCCAGAACAGAACCCCGCCGAGGAAGCTTGGATCGTCGACCAAAACCATCGCCAATCCGGCAGCGGCAATCAGCGCCAGTCGTGCCAATCCGTCATGCCAGATCGCCCGTCGCGTCAGCAACAGCGCGGTTATCCAGGCGAACGCGAACCCACCCACCACCGCGCCATTGCCATCGGCGATCAATATCTCCGCCAGGACGATCAGCGCCAGGGCAGCGCCGATCTTGGCCATCAGTCTTCCATTACGGTTCATCTTCGCGCTCCCCGATTCTCGAGGACAGCTATGTCGCGGTTCCGTGAGCGTCGGATCGCGAGGTCCGTGTGCGGTCCGTTCGCTTGTCGTGCAGATCCTGTGCAGAAGATGAATCCAAACCCGGTCGGTTTCCCTCAACCTGCGTTGCGAATGCCTCGGCACAGGGCTAGCCTTGCTCCGGGGAGTATCGACACATGGAGTGCAAAGACCGGATCGGCCGGCGTTTCGTAACGGAGCGTTGTCGTCTGTCCGCTACCTGTTCGCCGATGCAGAACCAGAGTCCTCTCCAGCGCCACGGCCTATGTTCGCGATCTTCCTGACGCCGGCTTACGTGCCGTTCGCGATCGCGTTCGTCGTGATGATCGGGATCGGGCTGATCGAGGCGATCGGCCTTGGGCTGGGCCATCTCGATCTCCATGCGGACGTGCATGCCGAAGCCGATAGCGGCGGCGTGCTCGACTGGCTCGGGCTGGGCCATGAACTGCCGATCCTGATCTGGCTGACTTCGCTGCTCGGCTGCTTCACGCTGGCCGGGATCGCCATCCAGCAGGGTTCGACCGCGATGACCGGCGGCCCGCTGCACTGGGGCCTCGCCTCGGGCGGCGCATTAATCGCCGGCGGCCTGCTCAACACGCTCGCCGCCAACGGCCTCGCCCGGATCATGCCCGGCTTCGAGACCAGCGTGATCTCGACCGACGATTTCCTGCGCCGCCGCGGCACGATCCTCGAAGGCACCGCCCGCCGCGGATCGCCCGCCCGCGCGAAAATCGTCGACCAGCACGGGCAGGCGCATTTCATCATGGTCGAACCGCATGACGATGCCGACGCGATTGCCGCCGGCGAGACCGCGCTGATCGTCCGCCGCGACGGCAAACTCTTCTACGCACTGCCCGAAGCCAACGCGCTTCTGCGGTCGATCTAACCAACGCATAACCGGGGAGGGTTTCATGCCCGCACAGCTTCTGAACGTACTGATCTACGCCGGCATCGTGCTGTTCGCACTCGTGGTGATTGGCATCATCCTGACCCGGCTATACCGCCGCGCGACCAAGGATGTCGCGCTGATCCGCACCGGCTTCGGTGGCGAGAAGGTCGTGCTCAACGGCGGCATCATGGTCATCCCAGTACTCCACGAACTGATGCAGGTCCGCCTGACTACGGTGAAGCTGGAGGTGTCGCGTCTCAACAAGGATGCGCTGATCACGCTCGATAAGCTGCGCGTCGACGTCGTCGGGCTGTTCCACATCAAGGTGAAGCCCGATGCGGAATCGATCGCCGCCGCCGCGCAGACGCTCGGCGATTCGGTCAACAGCCCGGATGCGGTGAAGTCGCTGCTCGACGGCAAGCTGGTCTCCGCGCTGCGATCGGTCGCAGCGACGATGACGATGGAGCACCTCCATGCCAACCGTGCCGACTTCATCCAGAAGGTGCAGGAGGCGCTGATGACCGATCTGGACATGAACGGCTTCCAGCTCGAATCCGTCAGCATCACGCATTTCGACCAGACCGCGTTCGAGCATTTCAACGAGAACAACGCGTTCGATGCCGAGGGGCTGACCGTGCTCACGCGGACGATCGAGGAGCGCAAGAAGATCCGCAACGACATCGTCGCTACCAACCGCGTCGAGATCGAGCAGCGTAACCTCGACGCGAACAACCAGTCGCTCGAGATCGCGCAGGCCGCCGAACAGGCGCGGCTGACGCAGGAGCAGACGCTGTCCGCCCGTCGCGCGGAGCAGGCGACCGCGATCGCCACCGCCGAGGCCGAGCAGACCCGTCTCGCTGAGATCGCACGCATTACCGCCAGCCAAGCACAGACCGTTGCGCAAACCGAGGCCGACAAGGTGATCCAGACCGCGACCATCGCCCGCGACGGTGCGATTCAGACCGCGACGATCGAGCGCGACCGCACCATCGAAATCGCGCGTATAACGACCGCCGTGCAGACCGCGCAGAAGTCCGAGGAGGAATCGACCGCCACCGCCGCCGCCAACGAGGCGCGCGCCCTCGCCGCCCGCGCCGAGGAAAGCGTCGCGACTGCCAAGGCAACCGAAATCGCCAACCGCAACAAGAACGTCGCGGTGATCGCCGCCACCCAGCGCGCGCAGGAAGAAGCCGTCGGCATCACCGTCGCCGCAACCGCCGAGAAGGAAGCCGCCGAAGCCCGCGCCAGTGCCCTGCGCACCGAGGCGACTGCCGAAGCCGATGCCGAGAAGGCCCGCGCCGAAGGTCGCGAGGCAGCGTTCAAGGTCGACGCGGCAGGTCAGGCATCGCTGAATGAGGCGACCAACCTGCTGAGCGACGCGCAGACAGCGCTGCTGATCCGCCGCGCGATGCTTGAAGCCCTGCCCGCGATCATCGCTGCCGCGAGCAAGCCGATGGAAAATATCGACAAGATCAGCATTCTCGACGCGCGAGGCCTTCATGGTGACGGGGGCAGCGACGGCGCGTCCGGCGGCGGTCAGGGCAATCTCGCCGATGCCGCGGTCGCAGCGGCGATGCGCTACCGCGTCGGCGGCCCGCTGATCGATGGGCTGATGGCGGAACTCGGCATGACCGGCAGTTCGTTGAACGGTATGCTCGCCGGGAGCGGCGGGGATGCAGTGCATGCCCGAACCACCTCCACCGATACTCACAAACAGCCCGCTGCACTCAACGGCGGATCGGGCAACCCTCCGGCCTGATCGGGTAGGTGCGGTCGCAAGATCCCGCGAAATCGATCTAGGCGCCGCTAGGTTCGACAATGGATTTTCAATCACGGGAATTTTGGGCGAGGCGGCATATCCAATTGGAACGCGCCGTCCTCGCAACGCGTGCTTAAGCTATCGTTCGCTGGCAACTACGGTCCACCGAGCGTCGATCACTCGACCCTATGGGTCTTCTCGACCAGGGGGCTACCGGGTGATTTTCCAAACCCGTCTCGCCACCACGACATAGTCTGGTGGTCGAGCGAGCATACCATACGCGCCGTCAAGCGATCCCAAGCGATTGCCTGGCCGCCGGTGAACAATGAGGTCGTCGTGACGTGCTCAAAGGAGGCTGCCGGCTGCCAGCGTTATCGATGTGTGGAACGTCGAAAACTTTGATGCCCACTTCCTCGACACGCTAGCCGTCCATAGCGAACTGCTAATCGTATCACCGCAGCGAAATGGTTTTCGGCGCTTGTCCGATCGCCACCTGCCGTCCCTCCAAGTGTACCGCGCCGGCGATATTCATCGGCGGAACGACCAAGGTCGACGTTCCGGCAGCCGAGTCTTGAACGATGTTGGTCTGCTTACCCTTTACCCTGGCGGTGCTGGCACCATCCCAACCATGGACGGTGATCGCAATGCTCTTCCACCACGGCTTGAACCTACCCTCGGGCTTGGCGAAGTCGATCGACAGGCCGGTCGGCGTAATCGTGCAGCGCACGGTCTGGCGGAAATAGCCCCGGCGGGTGTACGCCAGGGTGCGGCCGTCGTCCTCGTAGAGCGTACCCACGCAATCCGCGCCGGGATAGACGTCGAGCCGCAGCGGACCGTTCGGGGTTTCGCTCGTGCTCTGGACCAAGGGCTGGCGGGGCAGGATCGTTCCGGCGCGGACGAACACGGGCAGGCGATCGAGGCGCGGCGTCTCGGTCACGCGGTCGCCGAGCGTGCGCGCGGTCGGCACGGCTTGTGTCGCGGACTGGATCGGGCCGGCGGCCGCTGGTTCGGGCGTTCCCACGCGCTGTCCGGTCCAATAGTCGTACCAGCCGCCAGCGGGCAGGCAGACTTCGTAGGTCTGCGGCGACTCCGGCTTGGGCGGCGGTGCGATCAGCAGCGACTTGCCGAGCGTGAACGCCATCGACTGATCGCACGATGCGGTCGCGGCGGCGGGGTAATCGTAGAACACCGGCCGCATGATCGGATCGCCGAACCGCGCATTCTGATCCGCCAGCGCGTAGAAATACGGCATCAGGCGATAACGCTCCTCGATGAAGCGGCGGCGGATCGCGAGATGGTCGGGGCCGTCGACCCAGGGCTCGACGCGGGGCGTGCCGGTCGCCGAATGGTTGCGAAACACCGGCGTGAATGCGCCGATCTCGGTCCAGCGCGTGAGCAGATCCGGGCTCGGGCCGCCCGCAAAACCGCTGACGTCGGCCGCGCTATAGCCGAAGCCCGAAAGGCCAAGGTTGATGATCTGCTGCACCGACAGCTTCAGGTGATCCCAGGTCGCGCTGTTGTCGCCGGTCCAGGTGACCGCATAACGCTGCCCGCCGGCATAGCTCGCGCGGGTCATCACGAACGGGCGTTCGTCCGGACGCAGCTTGAGCAGGCCGTCGAACGTCGCGCGCGTGTTGAGCATGCCGTAGACGTTGTGCGCCTCGCGGTGATCGGTGATGCGCGCTGCGAAATCGTCGCTGTCGATGCGGTGACGGGTGTCGAGCGGCATCGTCTTGGTCGGCGTCTCGAAGATCGCCGGCTCGTTCATGTCGTTCCAGAACCCGGCGATCCCGGCGTCGAGGAAGCCCTTATACTGCGAGCCCCACCAGGTCCGCGCGGCGGTCTTGGTGAAGTCGGGGAATACCGATGGGCCGGGCCAGACCGGTGCGACATAGGGAGTGCCATCGGCGTTCTTGATGAACGCGTCGGCCTTCACCCCGCGCTGGTAGGGCGCATAGCCCTGCTCGACCGCGGCGATGTGGAGATCGGTGATCGCGACCAGCTTGATCCCGTCCGCCTTCATCTCGGTGGCGAGCTTGGGCAGATCGGGGAAGGTCTTGGCGTCGGTGGTGAACGGACGGTTGCGATCCTGATAGCCGATGTCGAGCCAGATGACGTCGGTCGGCACGCGGTCGCTTCGCAGGCGGGCGGCGATCTGGCGGACCTCGTCGGCGCTGCCATAGCTGTAGCGCGACTGCTGGTAGCCGAGCGCCCATTTCGTGTTCCTAGGCTGTTTCCTG
>JGI20283J13201_100081_pt1 | contig 25378 bp, 19 predicted proteins | sample Plalitdecfosmids_FD_13201 | JGI IMG/M metagenome (IMG submission 13201)
CTGCCGGCGGTGTAGCCTTCGTCCGGCGAGCGCACGGTGTCGGCCGTCACCAGCGTCAGCCGGCCCGGCATCACCTGCAGCTCTTCGGCCGCGACCTGCAGCAGCGCGGTCTTGATGCCCTGCCCCAGCTCGGCCTTGCCGGTGAAAATCGTGATGGCGTTGTCGGCGTCGATGCGGATCCAGGCGTCCAGCCAGGGCTCCTTGTCCAGGCTGCCGGGCAGCTTGCCGCTCTTGTCGCCACCGGCCGCGGCGCCGTCGATGCCGCTCTCGCTGGCGCCGCCGCTTGCTTGCCCGCCCTGCTGCGGCCACACCGGGCCGAGCGCGAACAGCACCGTCAGCGAGCCGGCCGCGCCCAGCAGGCGGCGGCGCGTCAGGTTCGCGGGCCTTCCTTCCGGTACGCCGCTCATGCTTTCGCTCCCGCCGACGAGGTCGATGAGGTCGACGAGCCCGGCCCCGCGTGCATGGTGTCGGCCGCGCGCCGCACCGCGCGCAGGATGCGCATGTGGGTGCCGCAGCGGCACAGGTTGGGCATCATGTGCTCGCGGATCTGGTCATCGGTGGGCGCGGCGCTCTGCTCGAGCAGTTCGGTGGCGCGCATGATCATGCCGGCGATGCAGTAGCCGCATTGCGCCGCCTGTTCTTCGATGAAGGCGCGCTGCAGCACGCCCGGCGCATCCGCCGTGCCGAGGCCCTCGACGGTGCGCACGGCGCGTTCGCCGACCACCGACACCGGCACCAGGCAGGACATCACGGCGGCATCGTCCAGCATCACGGTGCAGGCGCCGCACTGCCCGAGGCCGCAGCCGAACTTGGCGCCGTTCATCTGCAAGTCGTTGCGCAGCACGTACAGGAGGGGCGTATCGGCATCGGTATCGACCGTGTGCGGCTTGCCGTTCACGCGCAAATTAAATGTGGTCATGGCTGCTTGGCTTTCCGGACACTGTCCTCGATGTGGTCCCACGGATCGCGCCCGGCGCCGTAGCGGCGCAGGTAGGCGGCCAGGGCGGCGGTCTGGCGGTCGGTCAGGATGGCGCCGAAGGCCGGCATCCAGCGCGCCGGCTCGCCGTTCGGCGGCTGAATGCCATCGCGGACAATGTGGATCAGGCTGCGCGGATCGGGGTCGTACAGCGCCACCGCCTTTTGCAGCGGCAGCGCCGCGCCCGAGCTTTCCGAGCGGCCCAGCGCATGGCAGCGCGCGCAGGCATTCTGGTAGACGGCATGGCCTTCGCGCATGCGCGCGTCGGCGTCCGTGTCGACAGGCGCCGGCAGGTTGTCGGCGGTGCGCGCGCGCGCGGCGTCGTGCGGCGCCTTTTCCATATAACTGTGGACCCAGGTCGCCAGCGCCGTCACGTCGTGCGGGTCGGCGAAGCGCAGGTTCTCGACCACCGACTGCATCGGGCCGCCGGCCGCGGCGTGATCGGTCGCGATGCCGGTGCGCAGATAGCTTGCCAGCTGCTCGGTCGTCCAAGGCAGCGGCGACGGCGAATGCGCGTTCAGCGCCGGCACGTACCAGCCCTCGGCCTCGCCGCCGTCGAGGTAGCGCTTGACGTCGGTGCCGCCCAGTTTCGTGCGCGGCGTGTGGCAGGCGCCGCAGTGGGCCACCGCATCGGCCAGGTAGGCACCACGATTCCATTCGACGCTTTGGCGCGCGTCCGGCGCCCAGGCATCGTCCTTTTTCAGGTACAGCACGTTCCAGAATGCGACCAGCGGCCGGAAGCCGAACGGGAAGTGCAGGCTGTTGGCGTGCGCCGGCGCATCGAGCGCGGGCCGGGTCATGAGGTAGGCGTACAGCGCGTGCACGTCGTCGGCCTTCATGTGGGTGTAATAATCGTAGGGGAAGGCCGGGTACAGCAGGTGACCGTCGCGCGAAACGCCCTCGCGCAGCGCGCGCGCGAAGGCCGGTTCGCTCCATGCGCCGATGCCGGTGCGCGCGTCCGGCGTGATGTTGGTGCTGTAGACGGTGCCGAAGGGCGTGGCCAGCGCCAGGCCCCCGGCGAAGGGCCGCGCCGGGTCGACCGTGTGGCAAGCGGCGCAGCTACCCAGCGCCGCCAGCTGGCGCCCGCGTTCGACCGTGGCGGCGTCGAACGCCTGGGCCGCAGCCCCGCTGCGCGATGCCGGCTGGGGTTCGAGGGCGGGACGCCACATGATCGCGCAGCCGGCCAGCGCAAGCAGGATCAGCGCGCCCATCACCACCCAGCGCAGGCGGTGCGCGCCATGATGGCGGGAATGGTGCGGCGATCCAGGGTCGTGATCCATGAGGGCTCCGTATTGGTAGACCAATGGTGACGGGCGCAAGCTATCGGGTCTGTTCGCTAGGGCACAGAGCGCTCTGAGCGTGCCGAGCCTTCCAATTTGTAATGAACAAATGGCAAATCCTTTCCTCAAGGATTTATACTGAACGCTTTGCCGCCTCGAAGGATTGTCCCGATGATTCGTCCCGCCCTGTCCCTGTCGGCCGCGCTCGTCGCCCTGGCCTGCACCCAACCGGCCGCATTCGCTGCCGATGCCGCTGCCGCTGCCGCCGCCAGCCCGTCCACCAGCCAGGCCGACCTGCGCGCCCGCTACACCAAGTACGAATACCGCATCCCGATGCGCGATGGCACGCGCCTGTTCACCGCGGTGTACGTACCGAAGGACGCATCGAAAACCTATCCCTTCCTGGTCAACCGCACGCCGTACAGCGCCGGCGTGCAGGCCGAGGGCGAGCTGCATTACGGCGAAGACTGGTTCCCGGCGCAGATCGGACCGTCCAAGGAATTCGAGGACGCCGGCTACATCTTCGTCAAGCAGGACGTGCGCGGGCGCTATATGTCCGAGGGCAAGTGGGTCGAGATGACCCCGCACCTGAACGCCAGGCGCGCCGCCGGCGAAGGCCAGGAAAGCGCCGACATGTACGACACCATGGAGTGGCTGCTCAAGCACGTCCCCAACAACAACGGCAAGGCCGGCATCTACGGCATCAGCTATCCGGGTTTCTATACCTCGGCCAGCATCATCGACTCGCACCCGTCGATCAAGGCTGCCTCGCCGCAGGCGCCGGTGACCGACCTGTACATGGGCGACGACTCCTACCACGGCGGCGCCTTCATGCTGTCGGCGAACTTCGGCTTTTATGCCTCGTTCACCGAGCAGCAGAACCCGACGCCGCTGCCCAAGACGCGCGACAGCTTCGACTACGGCCAAGCCAACGACTACGACTTCTTCCTCGACAAGCTGACCATGTCGAACATCCTGGCCACGCTGACGCCGCAGCAGCGCGCGCTGCTGGCCCCGACCATCGAGCACGACACCTACGACGAATTCTGGAAGATCCGCGCGATCGCCCCGCACCTGAAAGGCGTCAAGGCGGCGGTGCTGAGCGTGGGCGGCTGGTTCGATGCCGAAGATCCGCAAGGTCCGTTCACGACCTACGATGCGATCAAGCGCTACAACAAGGGCATCTACAACGGCCTGGTGATCGGTCCCTGGGTGCATGGCGGCTGGGCGCGCTACGACGGCAGGAAGCTGGGCGGCGTCTCGTTCGACAGCGCCACCGGCGACTACTTCCGCACCCATCTCCAGTTTCCGTTCTTCGAAGAGCATCTGAAAGGCGTCAAGCCGGCGGAGAAAATCGCCGAGGTGACCGTCTTCGAGACCGGCTCCAACGTCTGGCGCCAGTACGGCACCTGGCCGCCGCTGCAGGCCAAGGCGCGCACGCTGTACTTCGGCGCGCACGGTTCGCTGGGCTGGCAACAGCCGGCGGCATCGGCATCGGCTGCGGCCTCCGCCTACGACGAATACGTCGCCGACCCGCGCAAGCCGGTGCCCTACGTCGCCTACGCCACGACCGACGTGCCGCAGGAATACATGGTTTCGGACCAGCGCTTCGCCGCCACCCGCCCCGACGTGCTGGTCTACCAGACCCCGGTGCTGGAAGACGACGTGACCATCGCCGGTCCGGTCAACCCCAAGCTGTTCGTCTCGACCAGCGGCACCGATGCCGACTGGGTGGTAAAACTGATCGACGTGTATCCGCAAGCGTATCCCGGCGGGGAACATCCGGGCCGCGGCAACGACGTCGGCACGCCGGCGTCGACCATGGCCGGCTACCAGATGCTGGTGCGCGGCAATCCGATGCGCGGCAAGTTCCGCCACGGCTTCGAGAAGCCGGAAGCCTTCGTGCCGGGCCAGGTCGAGCAGGTCGACTACTACCTCGGCCAGGTCAACCACACTTTCCGCCGCGGCCACCGCATCATGGTGCAGGTGCAGAGCTCGTGGTTCCCGCTGGTCGACCTGAACCCGCAGACCTTCACCCACATTCCGACCGCCAAGCCGGAAGACTTCAAGGCGGCGACCCAGCGCGTCTACCATGCGGCGGCGACGCCGTCCGGGCTGCAGGTGCTGGTACTGCCTTCGCATTGACCCTATCGACGACCCAGGAGAACCCATGCGCACACGCTTCGTCCTTTCGCTCGGCCTGAGCCTTTTCGTTGGCGCGGGCTCGGTCCACGCCGCTCCGGCCGCCAAGCCGGCAGCCGCCGCCATCCCACGCGCCGTCGTCGCCGACCCCGCACCCGACCCGGCGCATCCGGCCGCCAACCGCGAAGTGCTGGTGATGAGCCACGGCGACGGCATGAACGCGCTGTTCATGCTGGCCGCCGGCGCCGGCCCCAAGCCGACCATGTTGCTGCTGCACGGCCTGCCCGGCAACGAGCAGAACCTCGACCTGGCCCAGGCCGCGCGCCGCGCCGGCTGGAACGTGCTGACCCTGCACTATCGCGGCAGCTGGGGCTCGCCGGGGCGCTTTAGCCTGGCGAGTGCCGGCGAGGACGTCGACGCCGCCATGGCTTACCTGGCCCAGCCCGAGGTCCAGCGCAGCTACGGGATCGATCCGGCGCACATCGTCATCGCCGGCCACAGCATGGGCGGCTTCTTCGCGGCGCGCTACGCGGCGCGCCACGACGACGTGATCGGCGCGATTTTGCTCGATCCGTGGAACGTCGGCGCATCAAGCAAGAACCTGCTGGCGCATCCGGAACAGCGCCAGGATGCGATCGCGGCGATGGGCGAGGACTTCGGCAACGCGCTCGCCGGCACCGACGCTGCCGCGCTCACCACCGAGGCGGAGCGCCAGGCGCGCGACTGGGACTTGGTCGACGATGCCGCGCGCCTGGCAAGCAAGCCGCTGCTGCTGGTCGGCGCCGAGCGCGGCAACGCGCGCCAGGCGGCGCCGCTGGCGGATGCCGTGCGCGCGCGCGGCGGCAGGCTGCTGCGCACGCGCACGCTGGCCAGCGACCATGCCTTCGCCGACCAGCGCATCGCCTTGTCCGGCGTGGTGGTCGAGTGGCTGGATAGCCTGCGCAGCGGGCCGGATGCACGGCCTGGAAAGGGGAACCGATAAGCTTTCGACAATTTTTGTTCATAATCTTGTCGACAACCAGCGTGCCACCTCCATTTACTCATCAGTTTCATCAGTTTCAATTGCGTTAAGAAAATCGATCAGGCAGAATGCGCGGTCCGCCACCCGCCCAGGCCGCTTTTTCCGATGACCGAACGCATTGACCGACACCTGAAATGGCTGGGCGCCCTGATCCTGGCCATCGTCGCGGTGCTCGCCACCCTGCCCTACCTGAGCAGCCGCGAAGCCAACGCGACGATGGCGGCGCTGTCCGAGGTGGCAACGCGCGAAAGGGCTTACGACGCCATGCTCGGCGACCTGATCGACGCTGAAACCGGCCAGCGCGGCTTCGTCATCACCGGCGATCCGGTCTTCCTGGCCGACTACGACGCCGGCCTGAGCGCGCTGGCGCCGCGCCTGCGCAGCCTGCGTGCGCTAGCCGCCGGCAAGGAAGAGCGCGCCGCGCTGGAACGCATCGGCACGCTGGTCGAGCGCAAGCTGGCCGAGCTCGCCGAGACCATCGCCTTGCGCCGCACGCGCGGCTTCGATGCCGCCGCCCGCACCGTCGGCGACCTGCGCGGCAAGCGCGACATGGACAGCCTGCGCGCGCTGATCGGGCAGCAGATCAGCGCGCTCGGCGCACGCCGCAAGGTGCTGCGCGAGCACACCCGCGCCACGCTGGCCGACAACACCGTGCTGGGCATCGTGGCCAGCCTGATCAGTGGCGCGGCGCTGTGCCTGGCACTGTTCGTGGCCGGGCGCCACCTGCGCGAACGGGCCGCCGCCGCCGCCGAGGCGCGCGCGCACAACGGGCGCCTGGAGGTGAGCGCGCAGATGCTGCAGGCGCTCGACAGCCTGAACGCCGACGCCGAGCTGCCGGCGATCCTGCCGGTGTTCATGGCGCGCCTGCTGCCAGCCAGCACCGGCGCGGTCTACCTGTACCGCAGCTCGCGCGACTTCCTGCAGCGCGCGGCCGTCTGGGGCCAAAGCGCGGACGGCGCGATGGACGCCGCCGCAGCCGACCCCGACCTGATCAACCCGTCCGACTGCTGGGGCCTGCGCTTCGGCGCCGCCCACCTGGCGCACGGCCCGGACAGCCTGCGCTGCCGTCATGGGGTCGCAGTGGGGACCGAGACGGCGGCCGTGGCCGGCGCCGACCAGCTATGCGTGCCGATGGTGTCGCAGGGCGAGGTGATCGGCCTGCTGGTCGTGCGGCGCCCGCGCGGCGCGCCCGCCATCGAGCAGGCAGTGGCGGTGACCACCGCCGAACAGCTAGCGCTCGGCATCAGCAACATCAAGCTGCGCGAAATGCTGCGGCGCCAGTCGACCGTCGACGAATTGACCGGCCTGTACAACCGGCGCTACTTCGACGAGGCGCTCAAGCGCGAAGTCTTCCGCGCCGAGCGCAAGGGCGCGCCGTTCGCGCTGGTGATGGTCGACCTCGACCACTTCAAGCGCATGAACGACAGCCACGGCCACGACGCCGGCGACCGCGTGCTGCAGGCCGCCGCGCGCTGCCTGCAGGACGGTATCCGGCGCAGCGACCTGGCCTGCCGCTACGGCGGCGAGGAGCTGGCGCTGTTGCTGGTCGAATGCGACGCCCAGGCCGCCGCGCGCTGCGCCGAGGCGATCCGCAGCGCCATCGCCGGACTGATGCTGGAACACCGCGGCGCGCGCCTGCCGGGCCAGACCGCCTCGTTCGGCGTGGCGGCATGGCCGGACGACGGCGCCACGCCGGACAACCTCCTGGCAGCGGCCGACCGCGCGCTGTACGCGTCCAAGCACGCGGGGCGCGACCGGGTGACCCTGGCTTGAAGTTCGCCCGCGGCTAGCTCCAGACTGGCGCCGTCCATACGGCTGTGCTAGCCTTGACGGATCGTCAACCTGCCCACCAGGAGCCGCCGTGCACCCGCGTAACGCTTCGTCCCTTGCTGTATCCCTTGCCTGTTCCCTGGCGCTGCTCGCGCCCGCCGCCGCGCAGACAGGCGCTTCACAAAAGGGCGCGGTCACGGCCCGCGTCGACGCCATGTACCCGTGGCTGGACCCCATCTACAAGGACCTGCACGCGCATCCCGAGATCGCCTTCCAGGAGACGCGCAGCGCCGCCCGGCTGGCCGCGGAGATGCGCAAGCTCGGCTTCACGGTGACGGAAAAGGTCGGCCGCACCGGCCTGGTCGCACTGCTGCGCAACGGCGCCGGCCCGACCGTGCTGGTGCGCACCGAGCTGGATGGCTTGCCGATGGAAGAAAAGACCGGCCTGCCCTACGCCAGCCGCGCGCGTGCCAAGATGGCCGAAGGCAGCGACGGCGCCGACACCTTCGTCACCCACAGCTGCGGCCACGACGTGCACATGACGGCCTGGCTGGCGGCCGCGCGCACGCTGGCCGAGATGAAATCGCAGTGGCACGGCACGCTGATGTTCATCGCCCAGCCGGCCGAGGAAGTCGGCGGCGGCGCACGCGCGATGCTGGACGATGGCCTGTTCACGCGCTTCCCCAAGCCTGACTATGCGTTCGCGCTGCATTCCTGGCCGCTGGCCTACGGCACCATCGGCTTCGAGAGCGGCGCGGTGTCGTCCAATTCGGACGGACTCGAGATCGTGTTCAAGGGCCGCGGCGGGCACGGCTCGGCGCCCGACAAGGCGCTCGATCCGATCGCGATCGCGGCGCGCTTCATCGTCGACGTGCAGACCGTGGTCAGCCGCGAAAAGGATCCGAAGGAGTTCGGCGTGGTGACGATCGGCGCGATCCAGGGCGGCACGGTCGGCAACATCATCCCGGACAGCGTGCGCCTGCGCGGCACCATCCGCTCGTACAGCCCGGAGGTACGCGCCAAGCTGCTCGACGGCGTGCGCCGCGTGGCCAACGCCTCGGCCGCGATGGCCGGCGCGCCCGCGCCCGAGATCCTGCTGAAGGCCAATGGCGACGCCATCGTCAACGACGACGCGCTGGTGCGCCGCCTTGAACCCGTGTTCAAGGACGCCTTCGGCGCTGCCAACGCCCAGCGCATGCCGGCCATGACGGCCAGCGAGGACTTTTCGCTGTACGCCGAACAGGGCGTGCCGTCGATGTTCTTCTTTACCGGCGTGTACGATCCGAAGGCGGTGGCGGCCAGCCGTCAAGCGGGCGGCGCGCCGCTGCCGTTCAACCATTCGCCGTTCTATGCGCCGGTGCCGGAACCGTCGATCAAGACCGCGACCGAGGCCATGAGCCTGGCCGTGCTGAACGTGCTGGGCCGCTAATCGGCCGGACCGGCCGGGGCGCTAGCGTTTCGTGCCCGCCAGCGCCCCGATCACCGCGGCAAGCGCCGTGCGTGCCTCGCGCCAGCGGCTGCCGGCCAGCGCCTGCGCGCACTCGGCGCAGGGCTCGAAGGGATTGCACGTGTGCTCCAGTTCGACGTAGTGGGCGCCGACCACCAGCTTGGCGCTCGCGCTGTCGACGCGCCCGCCCTTGGCCGCGCCCGGCTTGGCGTCGCCGCCCGCCGAATCGCCGCCCTTGTCGAGCCATTTTTCGAAGGGTTCGAGCGGCACCCCGCTCGGCACATACCACTTCTTGCGGCCGGGGTTCCAGCGGGCGCCGAGGGCGCGCGCTTCGTCTTTTTCTGCGTAGGGTACGTTCAGGAAGTTCATGCGCGCATTGTAGCAACCTGCTGCACCAGCGAGCTCAAATCTTCCAGGCGGTAGGGCTTGGGCAAGACCTGGAAACCGCCCTGCAGCGCATCGCCCGGCGGCGCGCCATAGCCCGAGGCGAACACCACGTGCACGCGCGGATGCACGGCGCGCGCGCGGCGCGCGAGCTCGACGCCGGACTGGCCGGCCAGGTCGATGTCGGTGAACAGCACATCGACCGGATGCGCGCTCTGGGCCGCCAGCAGCGCCAGGGCATCCTCGACGCTGGCGGCGCCTTGCGCATCCTTGCCGAGCGCCTCGAACAGGCGGCATGCCATCTCGAGCAGGTCGGGGTTGTCCTCGGCGACCGGCGCCGGCACTTGCACCACCATGCGCAGTGGCCCGGGCCGTAATTACGTCGCGCCATGCGCACGGTTTCGGGCACCGCGCGCAGGCCGGCGTAGACATTCACGGGCCCGGGTCAGAACGGCGCATCGCCTTCGATCGTGGTGCGGTACAGCTTGCGGCGCTGGTCGTCCGGGGTGCCGGCCGCCAGGTGCATCAGCGAGCGGTTATCCCAGAACACCATGTCGTGTTCAAGCCAGGCATGGCGGTAGACGTGTTCGGGCCGGGTGCTGTGATCGAACAGTTCGGCCAGCAGCGCGCGGCTTTCATCTTCCGGCAGGCCGACGATGCGTGTGGTGAAGTGCTCGCTGACGAACAGCGCCTTGCGGCCGGTTTCGGGATGGGTGCGCACCACCGGGTGCACGACCGGCTTGACCTCGTCGATCTGGGCCTGGGTCAGCTTGGGCCGCCATGGATTACGCGCACGCAGCTCTTCGTAGCGGGCCAGGTAGTGGTGCTCGGCGCGCGCGCCCTCGACCGCGCGGCGCAGGTGGGCCGGGAGCGCATCGAAGGCGGTGTGCTGGTTGGCGAACAGGGTGTCGCCGCCGATGGCCGGCAATTCCTGCGCGTGCAGCATCGAGCCCAGGCTCGGCGTCTCTTTATAGGACAGGTCGGAGTGCCAGAAGTGGCCGGCGTCGCCCAGGCCGATCGGCTGGCCGTTGTCGCGGATGTTCGAGACGATCAGCACCTCCGGTTCCTCGGGCAGCTGGAACTGGCGCAGCACGTGGATCTGCAGCGGCCCGAACAGGCGGCTGAAGGCGACCTGCTGCGCGGGTGTGATGCGCTGCTCGCGAAACACCAGCAGGTGATGCTCGAGGTGGGCGCGGTGCAGGCGCGCGAAGTCGGCGGGCGACACCGGCTTGCCCAGGTCGAGGCCGATTACCTCGGCGCCAAGCGGCGCGTCGAAGGCACGGATTTCGAATTGCTGGGCGGCGCCCGGGACGGCGTGGCGGGTGGACAGCGAAAGGTCTTGCAGGACGGCGGACATGGGCGCGGACAGTGAGTCGGGATGGACTCAGCTTATCCGCGCAGGGTCGCCCTGCCAACGAAGGTTTTCGTGCATCCTCATGCGCTTTTCGCGCTTGCCCACGCGCGCGCGCGCATGAGCGTGGGTGCTCAACGGCACATGGTATCGAGCTGCCCGACCGGTGGGACCTGCGGCAGCGCCGCCGTGTCAACGTGCTTTTCCATCGCCACGCGTTCCGGCAGCGTGCCGTTGGCCGCTTGCGGTCCGCCTGCGCGGTAGGCGGCGTCCATCTGCGCCTGGGCCAGCGTAACGTAATGGGCGCCGGCGGCGTCCAGCCTGGCCATCACCTCGGGCAGCGTGGCCGCGCTCCAGGCCCCCATGTGGGTCAGCAGCACCTCGGGAATCTGGCGGCCATACACTGCCTCCGACAGCGCCTTCATGCGCGCGATCGCCGCATCCACGCGGATCAAATAATCGCGCTTCATAGTGTCGATCGCCGCCGTGTCGTGCTTGGCCAGGCAGCGCGCGTAGGTGTCGGTGTAGGCCCAGTCGTCGAAGCTGACGCTGACGTCGGCGATGCGGTAGCCTTGCTGCTTGAGCCAGGCCTGGGCAGCGTCGTGCCTGCCCGGGTCGGCCGCGGCGCCGTTGCCGGCATCGAGGAAAGGATAGCGCAGCACGCGCCAGTCGGCGCCGGCCATGCGCGCGGCGATCGGCGCCTCGCCCTGCTTGACGTTGTCTTCCCACGCTTGCAGCGAGGCGGCTTGCGACAGGCCGAGATGGCTGTAAGTATGGTTGCCGAGCGGGTAGCCGGCCTTGCGCCAGATGTCCAGCACCGGCTCGCTGCCCGGGGCATCCTTCAGGCGCAGCGCGTTGACGAAGCCGTAAGCCTCCGGCACGCGATGCGCCTTCAGGGTCGCCAGGTAGCGCTCGGCGACGCCCGGCCAGGCCATCCCGGGCGGCAGGCTGCCGTGGGCGCTCAGGTCGTCCACGGTGATGGCGATGTCGAAGCCGCGCGCGGCCGGGGTGGCGACGTTTTGTGCCGCGTCGTCGCCAGCAGCATTGGCCGACGCTGCGCCAGCGAGCAGCAGTGTGCCCAGGCAAGTGCGTAGTTTCACGAAGTCTCCTTTTTATAGTGTAGGGTGTGACACCCGGCGGCGCAACATGAGAGAGCGATGTTTGCGCAAACATCAAGGCTCGGGCATATTACTCCATGATGCATCGAAGTCAAGCCAGCCCCACGCTGCCCGGTTTACCCTGTGGTTGACTGCGATACATCGGCCGCGTACGATGAAATCGATTACAACCGGCAGCCCGCGTGCGCCGGACCATAACGACAACAGGAGACAGCATGAACTTCACCGCCCGCCCCCAACCTACCGGCAGCGCCGGTGCGCGCCGTGCGAACGTCCGACCGACCGCCCGCCGCTCGAGCGCCATCCTGCTCGGCTGCCTGGCGCTGCTGGCCGGCGCTTCCGGCGCCGCAAGTGCCGCGGTCAAGCTCAACCAGCTCGGCTTCCTGCCGGCCTCGCAAAAGCTGGCAATCGTGAGCGACGCCGGCACCGGCCAGGACAGCTTCGCCGTAATCGACGCCGCCAGCGGCAAGACCGTGTTCGAGGGCCGCCTCGGCGCGCCCGCCGCCTGGGACGCCTCGGGCGAGACCGTGCGCATCGCCGACTTTTCCAGCGTGCGCACGCCCGGCAGCTACAAACTGCGCGTGAACGGCCAGCCGGAATCGAAGGCCTTCCCGGTGGCCGCCGACGCCTACCGCGCGCTGGATGCCGCCGCCATCAAGGCATATTACTACCAGCGCGCCGGCATCGCCATCGAGCCGCGCTACGCCGGCACGTGGGCGCGTCCGCTGGGCCACCCCGACACCCGCGTGCTGGTGCACGAATCGGCCGCTTCGAAAGAGCGTCCGGCAGGCACCGTCATCTCCAGCCCGAAAGGCTGGTACGACGCCGGCGACTACAACAAATACATCGTCAACTCCGGCATCAGCACCTACACGCTGCTGGCCGCCTACGAGCACTTCCCGCAATTTTTCGACGCGCTGGCGCTGAACATCCCGGAATCGGGCAACGGGCTGCCCGACCTGCTCAACGAGGCGCTGTGGAACCTCGAGTGGATGGCGACGATGCAGGACCCGAACGACGGCGGGGTCTACCACAAGCTGACCAACAAGCAGTTCGACCCTTTCGTCATGCCCGACAAGGCGACCGGGCCGCGCTATGTGGTGCAGAAGAGTACCGCGGCCACGCTCGATTTCGCCGCGGTGATGGCGGTCGCGAGCCGCGTGCTGGCGCCTTTCGACAAGCAGGACCCGGGCCGCTCGCAGCGCTACCTGGCGCAGGCCGAGAAAGCCTGGGCCTGGGCGGCGGCGCACCCGGATGCCGTGTACAAGCAGCCGGCCGACGTCAAGACCGGCGACTATGGCGACAACAAGCTGGACGACGAATTTTCCTGGGCCGCCACCGAGCTGCTGATCGCCACCGGCAAGGACGCCTATCGCGCCCGCGCCACGGCGGCCGGTGCGACGCGCGGCCTGGCCCCGGGCTGGGCGGACGTGCGCCAGCTCGGCTGGATCTCGCTGGTGCAGCAGCGCGAGCACTTGCCGAAGGGCGTGGATGCGGCCGATGCCAAGCGCCAGATCCTGGCCGCCGCCGACACTCTGCTGGCGCGCGCGCAAGCCTCGCCCTACCGCATCAGCATGGCGACCAATGAATTCAACTGGGGCAGCAATTCAGGCATCCTGAACGAAGCGATGATGCTGGTTCAGGCCTATCGCCTGACCGCCCGCGCCGACTACCTGCAGGCAGCGCAGTCGGCGCTGGACTACGTCATGGGCCGCAACGGGCCAGGCCGCTCCTTCGTCACCGGCTTCGGCGCGCCCTCGCCGCTGCATCCGCACCACCGGCCATCGGAAGCGGACGGCATCGCCGCGCCGGTGCCGGGGTGGCTGGTCGGCGGACCGAACCCGGGCCAGCAGGACCTGGCGGGATGCAAACTGCCCTACCCCTCCAAGCTGCCGGCCCTGTCCTACCTCGACGACGTATGCAGCTATGCCAGCGGCGAAGTCGCGATCAACTGGAACGCGCCGCTGGTGTATGTGACGGCGGCCGTGCAGGCGTTGGTGCGCTGACATGGCCCGGCCCTTCATGCATGCCGGCCGGCTGGCGCTGGCTGCCGGTGCAGCAGCAGTCGCGGCGGCGCTGCTGGCGGCTTGCCAGCAACCCTTGAAGGCGCCTTCCGGCGCCGTGATGGCCAGTAGCGGCGGCCAGGGCGGCGGCTGCACGCCGGCGCGTTTTGCCGATCCGGCCGCGCTGCCGGCGCACGCCAAGCTGCCCGATCCCTTCCATTTCGCCGACGGCCATGCGGTCGCGACGCGCGCCGACTGGGCTTGCCGCCGCGCCGAGCTGGCGGCCCAGGTCCAGCATTATGAGTTGGGCGAAAAGCCCGCTTTTGATGCGGCCTCGACCCAGGTGCAGGCGCGCATGGCGGGGCAGGACCTGGTCGTCGACGTGACGCACGACGGCAAGACCGTCTCCTTCCCCGCCAAGATCCAGCTGCCGCCCGGCGACGACGGCAAGCACGGTCCCTACCCGGCGATCATCGGCATGGGCATGGTCACGCTCGACAATGCCGAGCTGCAGCGCCTGGGTATCGCCTTGATCACCTTCCCCAACAACGCGGTCGGCGAGCAGCTCGGCGGCGCCTCACGCGGCAAGGGCCTGTTCTACGATTTGTACGGCAAGGACCATCCGGCCAGCAGCATGACTGCCTGGTCGTGGGGCGTGAGCCGCCTGATCGACGCGCTGGAAAAGACACCGGCAGCCGGCATCGATGCGCGCCGCCTCGCCGTCACCGGCTGCTCGCGCAACGGCAAGGGCGCGATCGTGGCCGGCGCGCTGGACGAGCGCATCGCGTTGACGATCGCCCAGGAATCGGGCGCCGGCGGCGCGGCCAGCTGGCGCATCTCGGAGGCGCAAAAACAGGCCGGGCAGAACGTACAGACGCTGCGCCAGATCGTGCAGGAAAACGTCTGGTTCACGCCGGCGTTCGGCCAGTTTGCCGAACGCGTCGAGCGCCTGCCCTTCGACCAGCACGAGGTGATGGGTTTGATCGCGCCGCGCGGCCTGCTGGCGCTCGAGAACACCTCGATGGAGTGGCTCGGCGATCAGAGCGCCTGGTACGACGCCCTGGCGGCGCGCGAGATCTGGAAGGCGCTCGGGCATCCGGAGGCGATGGGCGTGTCGCAGGTCGGCGGGCACGATCACTGCCGCCTGCCGACGTCGCAGTACGGCGTGGTCGACGCCTTCGCGCGCCGCTTCCTGCTGGGCGACGCGGACGCGCCCACGCGCGAGGTGCACGACACCGACGGCGGCTTCGCGCCGACGCCCGCCGCGTGGGTCGAGTGGCGGACCCCGACTCTGCCTTGACGCCGCGGTTGACGCGCCCGGAACGGCTCAGTACCATCAGGCGGATGCTTATGCACGCGACAGCGCATCCGCCGCTGACAAACTACAAGACCAAACAACAAGGAGACACCGCATGACACGCAAGCGCACACTCGGCCTGGCCATCGCCACCGCCCTTTCCCTGGCATTGCCTGCCGCCGGCTTCGCGGCCAGCGCCAAGACGGCGGCCAGCCCCGCGAGTCTCGTGGTGGCCGTCGAAGGCGGCAAGGTCCAGGGCGCGGTCGAGGATGGCGTGGCGAGCTGGAAGGGCATTCCCTTCGCCGCGCCGCCGGTCGGTCCGCTGCGCTGGCGCGCGCCGCAGCCGGCCGCCGCCTGGGATGGCGTGCGCCCGGCCACCGCCTATGCCAACGACTGCATGCAGCTGCCCTTCCCCAGCGACGCCGCGCCGCTCGGCACCCCGCCGTCGGAAGATTGCCTGTACCTGAACGTGTGGAGGCCCGAGTCTGCTCGGGCCGCCCATGGCGCCAAGGCCAAGCTGCCGGTGGTGGCCTGGATCTACGGCGGCGGCTTCATCAACGGCGGCAGCTCGCCGCCGACCTATTCCGGCGCCAACCTGGCGAGGCAGGGCGTGCTGGTGGTGAGCTTCAACTACCGTCTCGGGCGCTTCGGCTTCTTCGCGCATCCGCAACTCAGCAGCCTCGACACCGACCACGGCCAGCTCGGCAACTACGGCCTGATGGACCAGATCGCGGCGCTGCAGTGGGTGCAGAAAAACGTCGAACAATTCGGCGGCGACCCGGCCAACGTCACCATCATGGGCGAATCGGCCGGCGGCATGTCGGTGCACGCCCTGATGACCTCGCCGCTGGCCGACGGCCTGTTCGCCAAGGCCGTCATCATGTCGGGCGGCGACGGCCACACCAACAGCGCCAACCTGGCCGCGGTCGAGCAGGCCGGCGTCGCCTTCGGCGCCAAGAAAGGTATTCAAGCCGACGATCCCCAGGCGCTCGACAAGCTGCGCGCGCTGTCCGCCGACGACGTGGTCGACAAGCTGAACCTGGCCTCGCGCACGCCGGACAGCCCGGCCACCTACGTCGGGCCGTTCGCCGACGGCCGCGTCGCGGTGCAACCGCTGGAGGTCTACCAGTCCGGCCGCATGAAGAAGATCCCGGTGATGGTCGGCGCCACCAGCGCCGACATCGGCGGCAAGACCGGCTTCATGGTGGCCGGCGCGCGCTCGGTGGCCGGGGTGCTGGCCGACCAGGGCCTGCCGGTGTACGAGTACCGCTTTTCGTACGTGGCCGACTCGCTGCGCCAGCCGAACGCCGAGGGTCAAATGCCTCAGGGCGCCCAGCACGCCAGCGACATCCCCTACTTCTTCGACACCACTGCGATCAAGTACGGCGACGGCGCGAGCAAGCGCGACGTCGGCATGGGCCGCGCGATCAGCGCCTACATCGCCAACTTCGCCAAGCGCGGCGACCCGAACGGCGCCAGGCTGCCGGCCTGGCCGCGCTACACGCGCGCGCAGGATGGCATGATGGACTTCGCGATGGACGGCAAGCCGGCCGCGGCCAAGGATCCGTGGGCGGGCGAGATCGAGGCAGCGCAGGCGGCGCAGGCAGCGCAGGCCCCGGCGGCGGCCAAGCCCTGAGCGCTTGACGCGGCAACCGAGGGCGCGGCGCCGTTGTCAGGCGCAAACATTTCCGTTGCCGCGCTCCCGATTTGTGCCTACACTCCCGTAAAGACTAACCGGGCGCCGTCAGCCGCGCCCGGCACTACGGGAGACAAGCATGAGTGACACCGCGATCCGCCGCATCGTGATCGTCGGCGGCGGCACCGCTGGCTGGATGGCCGCCGCGCCGCTGGTCCAGCGCCTCGGCAGCCACTACGCGATCAGCCTGATCGAATCGCCGGAGATCGGCACCATCGGCGTCGGCGAAGCCACGCTGCCGACGATCCGCTTCTACAACGATGCGCTCGGCCTCGATCCGGCCGACTTCGTGCGCAAGACCCAGGCCAGCTTCAAGCTCGGCATCGAATTCAAGGACTGGGGCCACCTGGGCAACCGTTTCTTCCACGGCTTCGGCGACTTCGGCGTGCCCTTCGCCGGCCAACGGCCGCACATGGCCTGGCTGCGCCTGGCGCACGAATTCGAGCGCATGCCGCCGCTGGACGACTGGTCGATGGCGGCCGTGCTGGCGCGCCAGAACCGCTTCATCCCGCCGCACGGCGCACAGCCGGGCGTCACCGATGCCTATTCCTTCGGCTACCATTTCGACGCCGGCCTGTACGCCAACTACCTGCGCGACTACGCCGTGGCGCGCGGCGCGACCCGCGTCGAGGCGACCATCACCAGGGTCGAACAGCACCCCGAAACCGGCTTCGTGACAGCGGTGGTGCTGAACGACGGCCGCCGCGTCGAGGGCGATTTGTTCATCGACTGCTCGGGCTTTCGCGGCTTGCTGATCGAAGGGGCGCTGCAGGCCGGCTACGAAGACTGGAGCGACTGGCTGCCCTGCAACAGCGCGCTCGCGGTGCCGTGCGCGCGGGTCGAACCCCTGACGCCGTACACGCGCTCCACCGCGCAAGGCGCCGGCTGGACCTGGCGCATCCCGCTGCAGCACCGCACCGGCAACGGCCACGTCTACAGCGACGCCTTCACCAGCGACGGTCAAGCGCGCGACGACCTGCTGGCCGGCCTGGACGGCCCAGCGCTGGACGAGCCGCGCCAGCTGCGCTTTATCACTGGCCGGAGGCGCAAGTCCTGGGTCAAGAACGTGGTCGCGCTGGGGCTGTCGGCCGGCTTCGTCGAACCGCTCGAATCGACCAGCATCCACCTGATCGAGACCGGGGTCGGCAAGCTGATCGAACTGTTCCCGGACCGTGACTTCCGGCCCGAGCTGGCCGACGAATTCAACCGCGTGATGGGCCGGCGCTACGAGTCGGTGCGTGACTTCATCGTCATGCACTACAAGCTCACCCAACGCACCGATACCGACTTCTGGCGCCATTGCGCGGCCATGCCGATACCGGACTCCCTGCAGCATCAGATCGAACTGTTTCGCGAGAGCGGGCGCGTCGCGATCCTCGACCCGGACGGGTTTGCCGAGCCATCGTTCGTGGCCATGCTGCTCGGGCTGGGCGCGGTGCCGAAGCGCCACGATCCGTTCGCCGACGTGCTCGACCTGCGCCAGCTGCACGGCCATTTCGCCGGCCTGCGCGAGATGATCGCCGCAGCTGCCGCGCGCGCGCCCGACCATGGCGCCGCAAGCGCAAATTTTTAGGCCGCGGCCAAGGTAAATACATTGCATGCAGCGTAAGTACAAAGGTAGACTACCCGTATAAAGATCAGCTCCGGCGAGGGCTGCACGAGACGGGAGACGGGAATGGATTTACGGTTTGGACGGATCGTGGTGCTGGGCGGCGGCACGGCGGGATGGATGGCGGCGGCCGCGCTGGCGACCGGCTTGCCGCGCTCCCGGGTCGAGGTGGTGGAGTCCGAGGAGATCGGCATCGTGGGGGTCGGCGAAGCGACCTTTCCGTCGATCCGTTCGTTTCACCGTATCCTCGGCATCGACGAAGCGGCCTTCCTGCGCGCCACCAACGGCACCTGCAAGCTGGGCATCCGCTTCTGCGACTGGCGCGCGCCAGGGGAGGATTATTTCCATACCTTCGGCGACCTCGGACGCACGGACGGCATGGAGTCGGTCTGGGGCCAGTACCGCAGGCTGGGCGCCGCCGCCCAGGGTGAACTGGGCGACCTCGGCGAGCAAAGCCTGCCGACCGCGATGGCGATGCAGGGCCGCTTCTGCCTGCCGTCGGCCGAAGGCAGCGCGCAATTCGACTATGCTTACCATTTCGACGCCAGCCTGTACGCCGCCTTCCTGCGCGACCTGGCCGTGCGGCGCGGCGTGCACCGCAGCGAGGGCCGCGTGGTCGAGGTCGAGCGCCGCGCCGACGGCGGCGTGGCCAGGCTGAAGCTGGCCGACGGCCGCACGGTCGAGGGCGACCTGTTCATCGACTGCAGCGGCTTTTCCTCGCTGCTGCTCGGCGGCGCCATGAACGAAGCCTTCATCGACTACAGCCACTGGCTGCCGGTCGACCGTGCCTGGGCCTGCCCGAGCGCGCGCAGCGAGGCCGAGATCGCGCCCTACACGCGTGCCACTGCGCTCGATGCCGGGTGGGCCTGGCGCATCCCGCTGCAGAACCGCACCGGCAACGGCCACGTGTTTTCCAGCCGCTTCATCGACGAAGAGCGCGCACGCGAGCAGCTGCTGGCGCGCCTGGACGGCGCGGCGCTGGCCGAACCGCGCCTACTGCGCTTCACCACCGGCCGGCGCGCGCGCTCCTGGGTCGGCAACGTGGTGGCGCTGGGCCTGTCGTCCGGCTTCCTGGAGCCTCTCGAATCGACCAGCATCTACCTGGTGCAAAGCGGCCTGGGACGCTTGATGACGCTGCTGCAGGGCGCCCCAAACGTGTCGGCGCCAGCAATCGATGCCTACAACGCCGGCCTGGCGCGCCAGTTCGAGCGCATCCGCGACTTCATCATCCTGCACTACTGCCTGAGCGCGCGCCGCGATACGCCGTTCTGGCAGGCGATGACCTCGATGACGCTGCCGGACAGCCTGGCCTACAAGATCCACGCCTGGCGCCAGGCCGGCGTGCTGCACCAGTACGCGGAAGAAGGCTTCGGCGCCAGCAGCTGGCTGACGGTGCACGCCGGCATGCAGCACTGGCCGGAACGGCTCGACCCTACACTGGCCGATATCCCGGACGCCCAGGCGCTGCACTGGCTGCGCGAGCGGCGCCGCCAGATCGCCGCCGCGGCGGCCGGCGTGCCGCCTCACCGGGCCTGGCTGGACCACGTGCTGGCCGCCTGAGGGCGCTGCTGTGAAGCGGCGGCTCAGGCGCCCTGGGCCGCCATGGCGCGCGCCAGGCCGCTCGGCCCGGTCGGCTTGTGCGGCGCCCAATACCAGATCAGGCCACGCACATAGGCTTCGCCCTTGACCGTGGTATGGTCCAGCCCTGGCATCACGCGTGTCTCCAGCGCCAAGCCATCGTAGCGGCGCGCCGCCAGCTGGCGCTCGAACGCCGCGATCGGCTCGCGGAAGGCCGGGTATTCCTCGGCGCCGTAGGCGATGAACATGCGCGTGGCCATGGCCTTGTGCGTGCGCGCGTAGGCTTCGTCCAGGCGCACCAGGAGGCCGCCGTCCCAGCCCGCGGCCGGACTGAGCGCGATGTGCCCGGCGAAGAAACCCGGGGCCTGGTAAGCGGCGGTCAGGGTGAACAGGCCGCCCAGCGAACTGCCGCTCAGGATGCGGCCGGTCGAGGCACCGCCGAAGCTGCGCTCGACCAGCGGCGCGGCTTCCTTGGTGATGAAGTCGAGGAAGGCGGCGCCCTTGCCGGAATCCTTGTCGGCGCCTTTGTCGGCTGGGGTGAACGTGTAGTCGCGCCGGCGCTCCAGGTCGTAGTTGCTGCCGCTCGGGTAGGACAGGCCGACCATGATGAACTCGGGCGCGAAGTTGTCGTACATGAGATTGCCGTAGGTGGCGCTCAGCAGCGGCGTATCCCAATAGCCGTCCAGGAAGTACAGCACCGGATAGGTCTTGCCGGGCGTCTTGCCGTAGCTCGAGGGCAGCACCACGATCAGCTCGTGGCGGCGGCCGGTGTATTTCGAATCGATAGGCACGATCTGCGTGTTCTCGATCACGAACTTGCGCGTGCCCGCCTGCGTAGTTGCTTGGACTTGCGTCTGCGTCTGCGCGCGTGCGCCCAGGCCGCCGGACATGCCGAGCAATGCCAGGCCGCCCATCAATCGACGTCTCATCTCCATCTCCATCTCCTTGTGGTTATGTTCAAAGCTTCATTTCGAGGTTGACGCCGGTGCGCATCCAGCCGCGCTGCCAGCTCCACTGGCGCGAGGTCCCGGAAGCGTCCGCGTAGCTGCGCTCCGAGTCGTTGTCCATGCCGAGGATATTGGCCAGCGACAGGCGCAGCTGGAAGTGCTCGTCCAGCTTCCACAGCGCGTAGGCGTCGAGGTCCTTGCGGGTCTGCTGGCGCGCGCTCTGGGCCTCCGAGATGCGCACCCAACCGCCCTGCTGGTAGGCCAGGCTGGCGCCCAGGCTTAAGGCGCCCTTGCGGTAGTCGATGCCGAAGGTGGCCGATTCCGGCGTCTGCGCATCGAGCCGGTTGTCCGGCCCCGGCACCGTCGACACTTCGGACCAGTTGCGCGTGACGCTGGCGCGCAGGTCGATGCCGCTCGCGAAATCCAGCAGCAGCTTGAGCGGCAGCTTGACCTCGGCCTCGAGCGAGCGCACGGTGGCGGCGCCATCGTTGAACGGCTGATAAAGCCAGCGCCCGTCCGCATCCTGGTCGAGCCGGGTGCGGATGGTGTCGGTGATGTCGCGCTGCGACGCCGTCAATGACACCAGTGCGCCCGGCGCCCAGAAGCTCTCGTAGGCCAGATCGATGCCGTTGGCCAGCTCCGGCTTGAGGGCCGGATTGCCACCGGAGTCCGGCGAGAAGCGCGTGTTCTCGACGGCGACGTAGCGCCGTGCGGTCAGCTGGTCGGTGCTCGGGGCCTTGTAGGTGCGCGTCAGTGCCAGGCGTACCTGCTGCTTGCCGCCCGGGAGTTTGTACAGCGTCTGCAGCACGGGACTGAGCACGTGGTTGCGCGACACGGTGTCGGTCGCGCCCGCGCCGACGCTATCGCTGGCGGCGGCGGCGCTGTCGGTCTGGATGCCTTCCCAGCGCCCGCCCAGGTACATCGACCAGGTCGGCAGGATGTTCCACTCGTCCTGCACGTAGCCGGCCAGGCGCATCACACGCGGATCGAAATCCTCGAGGATGTCGGCGTCCGCCAGGCCGGTCTGGCGCTCGTGGCGCAGGCGCATTTCGTCGTTGACCTGGCGGCTGGCCTCGACGCCGGTGCCGAGCGAATGGTCCTCGAAAATCGAGCGGCTGAACTTGGCGCGCGCGAACACGCGGCTGTTGTGCTGGACGTCGTCCCAGTCGCGCGTGTACTCCTCGGTCGCGCCCAGGTTGGTCTGGTCATTGAACTGGTCGCTGCTGCTGCGGCTGCGCTCCCCCGACACCGTCACGTCCAGCTTGCCGCCGCCAATCTTGGCGACCCAATTGGCTTCGCCCCGAGCCATCCAGTGCTTGTTGCCAGAGTGGTTGTCGCTGTCGACCCAGTCCGGATTGCCGAAGCTGCCGACACTGACGTCACTGTGCGAGGCGCCTTGCCAGGACGAGCTGTCGGCCTGCAGGCCCACCGACAGATTCAGCTCGTTCCTGTCGTCGACCTTCCACGACACGCGCGGGAACAGCACCAAACCGCGATACGGACCCTGGCCGACGTAGCGCGAATCGCGCGCCTGGGTCACTGCGCCGTTCGGGTCCAGCATGCGGTCGGCGCTGGTCTGGGTGAATTCGCTGCTGCCGGCCCAGGCCGAACCGTTCAGGAAGTAGGACAGGCCGCCGATCCGCTCGCCGTAGGTGCCGCTCAGGTTGACGCCGCGGTTTTGCGGCGTGCGGTTGTAGGCGATGCGCGCGTCGCGCTGCGGCTTGACCACGAGTTTGCGCAGCACGATGTTGATGGTGCCGGCGATCGCCTGCATCGAGTACTCGGCGCTGGCCGCCTTGACGATCTCGATCCGTTCGATCTGGTCGGGCGTGAGCGTGTCGAGCGAGAAGCCGGGCGGCGGGCGGTCGCCGTTGACCAGGATTTGCGTGTAACCGGCGCCCAGGCCGCGCATGCGCAGCGTGTTGCCGGTGACGGTCACGCCGGGCGCGCGCTTGAGCACGTCGAAGATGTTGGTGTCGCCGTACTTGCGCACCTCTTCGGCGTCGAGCACGGTCTTGCTGGCGGTGTCGTCGCGCCGCGCGTCGTAGCTGGCGGCGGCGCCGCGCACCTGCACGGTCTGGATCGGCGCGGCTTCGACCGGCTTGGCCGTGACCGCTTTCGCGACGGGTTTGGCGGGTGGCGGGTCCGCCGGCGCCGGGGTCTGGGTCTGGGCGGCGGCCAGCGCCGGCAGCAGGCAGGCGACGGCCAGCGCCAACGGGCGCACGCGCGGCGTCAGCGGGCGCATCCCCCTGATTGGATAAGGAATCAAGGCTTCACCACCCCATGCGTTCGCGGATGAACGGCGTCAGCAGAGCGGCGTTGGCCTGGTGGTGCTTCACGCGCGGATGCTGGCCGTAGCCGGTGAACGGGAAGAACAACGTGTCAATGCGGCTGTCGCCGTCCGCGCGCGCACCCTCGACCGCGCTCTTGATATAGCCGGGCCAGGGCGAGCCGGGGCGGGTGGCGTCCATGCTGCCCAGCGTGCACACGATATAGGCCTTCGGGTAGAGCTGGCGGATGCGCGCCACGAAGCTGCGGTAAGCCTTGACGCGCGCGGCGTCGTCCGGCTCCGGCTGCATCTTGTGGTCGCGCCCGATCAGCCAGTTATCGTTCTGGAACAGGTTGATGACCACCACCTCCGGGGTCCACCTGGCGAAGTCCCAGTGGGTGTCGTTGTCGCCGACGGCGCTGAGCTGGTCGTAGAAGTCGGGCATGGTGAACGGGAACCAGCTCATCATCATGCCGATGCCGCTCTGCGAGGTCATGTGGATCTCGGCGTCGAGCGCGCGCGCCGTGATCGCCGCATACGACAGGTGGCTGTTCTTGTCGATCCCGCGGTCGTCCGGGCCGGTGTCAGGCGACTCGTCGCCCATCCCGCTGGTGATCGAATCGCCGAAGAATTCGATGCGGTGCTTCGGACGCGGCGGCGGCGCCAGGAGCTTGGCGCCGTCGGCCAGCTCGAGGCCCTCGAACAGGGTCGTGCCTTCGGCGCCTTCGGTGCGCTTGGTCACCAGAAAGCGGTGCTCGCCCGGCGCCAAGTGGTCGGCCACCGGATAGGTTTTCAGGCCGCGCTCGAGCTGCAGCACGAGCGCATGGGTCTCGTCGTCGTCGATGAAGACGTTGAAGTAGTTCTTCCCCTCGTGGTCGTCGAACTTGAGCGCCAGCGTCGAGCCGGTGAAGGTGCCGGCGATGGCGCTCTCGGGCCAGCTGATCATCGGCGCCGACGCCTGGGCGAAGTCGATGCGGCCGGTGTACTGCAGCTTGGGGTCGTCGGCCTTGACGGTCACCGCGGCCAGGGCAGCGCCGGTGGCCGTGCAGGTCACAGCAAAGGCGCCGGCCAGCGCCAGCAGCTTCATCGATCGGGTCAGGGAAGTCTTCATTCGTGCGCTTTCAGGAAGGCGGGCAGTTGGTCGAGGGTGAGAACGTCCGGATGATTGAACACGGCGCGCTTGTGCTGCGCCGTATTGTAGTAATCGCCGGACCAGAAATTGTCGGGTGCGGACACGCCGGCGCCGGCGCGGCCGTCGTTCCAGGTGAGGAAGTACAGCCAGCGCGCCCCTTCCCGCTTCATCTTGGCGGGGTCGGGGATATAGCTGTTCTCGCTCAGCGCCACCGGTTTCGGGCTGCCGGCAATCGCCTGCGCCTTGCGGTAAATGGCGGCCTGGGCGCCGTAGGTCTTGGCGTCCTTGTCGTCGTAGACGTCCCAGCCGACCACGTCGACCACATCGTCGCCCGGGTACCAGGCGGCGTCCTGGCCATTCCACACCCAGATCAGGTTGTGCAGGCCATGCACCCGCACCAGGCGCTCGAACATGTGGCGGTACAGCTGCACATAGGCCGCGCTGCCTGCCACACCGTCGCTACGCTTTCTGCCCCACCAGAACCAGCCGTCGCCGCCGTTGCCGGAGGCTTCGTGCAGCGGGCGCCACAACACCGTCACGCCGGCATCCTGCAGGCGTTTCAGCTCGCCCGCGATCAGGTCGATGCCGGCGTCGATCTGGGCATACGCCGGGCTCGATTGGTCCAGGCGCCCGTCCTTCATCGGGATCGTGAAATCGGTGTTCCTGGTCGCGTCCTTTTCATGTGCGTAGAAGTTGGCACGCCCGGCCTGCGGGGTGCCGAGCAGCGCCGGGTCGCGCCAATGCCAGCAAAAGGCGACCAGGCCGCCGCGCCGGGCCCAGGCAATGGCTTCGTCGACCTGGTGCAGGCCGCTGCCGCCATCGGGACCTGCAGCCGGCATCCCCGTATTCATGAAGTCGTAGCCCATCAGCGCGGGCCAGCGGCCGGTCGCATCGAACACGCGCTGGGCCATGTCGACGCTGTCGTTCCAGGTCAGGTCCTGCTGGCCGGCGATGGTCTTGTTGCCCCAGGTGGCCAGCAGCCAGGCGTATTCGGCCTTCGTTTGCGGCATGGCGTTGGCGTCGGCCAGCCGGGCCTCTGGAGTGGCCGCCATCGCCGCTGCTGCGCTTGCGAGCAGCGCGCAAAGGACCAGGGTGCGTAATCTCATCGTTGTCTCCTGTGGTGCCGGCTCAACGCTCGGCTTTGAATTGCGCGGCATCGAGTTCGCGCCGCTCGCCCGCGCGCAGGTGCAGCGCCAGCACCCGGTCGCCGTAGCGCAGCTTGACGGCGCCGCCGGTCAGCGCGCGCACGCTCGCGCGCACGAGGCGGCCGTCGCGCCAGTCGATGCCGACTTCATGGCCGCCGCGCGCGCGCAGACCCTGCACCGATCCGCTCGGCCAGCTTGACGGCAAGGCGGGCA
>JGI20283J13201_100085_pt1 | contig 24717 bp, 19 predicted proteins | sample Plalitdecfosmids_FD_13201 | JGI IMG/M metagenome (IMG submission 13201)
GCAAATGGACCTGAGTGCCGAAGATCCATATGAACTGGATGTTACCTTGGTGCAAAACCTGTTTGAGAAGCACGTTAATACGACCAAGGAGCTGATGTTTGCGAAAAATCATGACTACGGAGAGGCTTGGCGCGATATGCGGATCAGTTCCTTAACAGACCTGATCTTGATGAAGATCTTACGCGTGAAACAGATTGAAGATAATGCCGGCCAAACAGTGGTATCTGAAGGTATTGCGGCAAACTATCAGGACATGATAAACTATGCTGTTTTTGCGTTGATAAAGCTGGGGCTGAAATAAACCATTACCATGAAAAACATCGCTTTGAACTTTTCCCGCGGATTTGTAGGACTGCTTTTTATACTATCTGGCTTGATCAAGGCTAATGATCCGATGGGATTTGGCTATAAATTGCAGGAGTATTTCGATGTTTTTCATATTCCCTTCTTAGGCGAATTTGCCACTGGTATCGCCATGCTGCTTTGTGTGGTGGAGATTGTGCTTGGTGTTCTGTTGCTTTGTGGCTTCTGGAGTAAACAGGTGACGCTCGCATTACTGGTAACCATCATCTTTTTCACTTTCCTGACTTTTGTCTCTGCCGTATTTAAGGTTGTTACTTCCTGTGGCTGCTTTGGCGACGCAATTCCATTAACGCCATGGCAATCCTTTGGAAAAGATCTGGTGCTTTTGCTAATGATTATCTATTTATACCTGAACCGGACCAGAATTGTGCCTATTACAAAGACTTCAAAGCCGGCAATGGCGATCCTGATTGTAGTTACAGCACTATCCTTTGCTTTTACGTTATACACCTATTACGCGCTTCCGATCGTAGATTTTCTGCCTTATAAAGTTGGGAACAACGTGCCGGAACTCATGAAAATTCCGGCGGGAGAAAAGGGTGATGAGTTTGAGATTGTGTATCAGATGAAGCATAAAGGCAGTGGTGAAACCAAGTCTATGAACGACAAAGACTACATGAAGTCCGGGATCTGGGAGGATGAAAGCTGGGAGATCATTGGTGATCCGGAACGTCGCCTGGTAAAGAAGGGTTATGAGGTGAAAATAAAAGATCTGAACATTTCTGATGCTTCGGGTACTGATTATACTAAAGAATTGATCGAAAATCCTTACTACAACCTGGTTGTGGTGGCCTATGATCTCCGAAAGACCGATACTGCTTCCTTCGGGGCCATTAATGCGCTGGCATTGAAGGCTGCAGAGGAGTTCAATGTTCGTACGGTGCTGCTTACCTCGAACGCTGCACAGGATGCACAAGCGTTTAGCCAGCGGCACAAGCTGTTCATAGAAGTTTTTTATGCAGACGCGGTGCCTTTAAAAAGCATGGTACGCTCCAGTCCAGGTTTACTTTTGTTTAAAAATGGCGTTGTTGTGGACAAATGGAGTGCGGCTTTTCTGCCGAATTATAACGAATTAAAGCAGCAATATTTCAATAAATAATATGTGGCCATACATCTTTAGAAAGTTTCTTTATGGCCTGGCTGTTATGGCAGGGGTGATCGTGGTCGTTTTCCTGTTATTCAACGTGCTTCCCGGCGACCCTGCAAGGATGACCATGGGCCAACGTGCAGATGTACAATCCTTAGAAGCCGTGAAAAAGGAATTTGGCCTGGATAAATCTAAGCCGGTGCAGTTCTTTTTATACCTGAACGATCTGTCGCCTATAGGGCTCCATGGGAAAGATCAGCAGGAGAAATACAACTATGTGAAACTTATTGGCCTGGGGGAGGAAGTTATCGCTTTGAAAGTACCTTATCTACGCCGTTCCTATCAGACCAAAAGGGATGTGACCACGATATTGGCCGAAACTGTACCCAATACTTTTATCCTTGCTGCGACTGCAATGATCTTTGCAACGCTGATTGGCGTGTTCCTCGGGATATTGTCGGCAGTGAATCGTGATAGCTGGATAGATCATGCGGCAAATTCCTTTGCCATACTGGGCATTTCGGCACCTTCCTTTTTTGCGGGGATCATCATTGCCTGGCTCTTTGGATTTGTACTAAGCGATTTTACGGGGCTGAACATGTCGGGCAGCTTATACAGCTACGATCCTTTTGAAGGGGAGATCATGACCTGGAAAAACCTGTGGCTGCCAATGATTACCCTTGGATTAAGACCTTTAGCCATCATCGTGCAGCTAACGCGTAGTGCGATGCTGGATGTACTTGCGCAGGATTACATTCGCACAGCCCGGGCAAAAGGACTTGGCAGGAACGCCATCATCTATAAGCACGCTTTGAAAAATGCCATGAATCCGGTGATAACCGCAATTTCCGGCTGGTTTGCATCGTTGCTGGCGGGATCATTCTTTGTGGAATATATCTTTGGATATAATGGCTTAGGCCGTGCGACAGTTTTCGCATTGGAGATGTCGGATTTCCCGGTCGTGATGGGCTCCATCCTGTTTATCGCATTTGTATTCGTGGTGATCAATATATTGGTAGATGTCTTGTATGCTTTTGTAGATCCCCGGGTAAAGCTGGCATAGTAAGCCCGCTTGAACAACATTCCTTTGATATGAAAATATTCTTAATCGGTTTTATGGGCAGCGGCAAAACAACTTCAGGAAAACGCCTTGCAGCAGCATTAAACTACCCATTTTTTGATCTGGATCATCAGATCACTACGGCAACAGGCATGTCCATTCCAGCGTATTTCGCGGCCTATGGAGAGGAGGCATTCCGGCAACTGGAGCAGGAAACACTGCAGACCTTTGCCTATCCAGACAGCTGTGTGATCTCCACGGGTGGGGGCACACCTTGTTACTACGATAACATGGACTGGATGAATAATCATGGTCTTACTGTTTTTATCGATATGCCACCTGTAGCGCTTGCCAAAAGGTTGGAGCAGGGAAAACATAAAAGGCCCTTGTTGAAGGACCTTGATTCGGATGAAATGGTTGAGTTTATCAGGGAGAAACTGGAAGACCGCCTTCCTTATTACAATAAAGCTAAAGTCATTATCAATGGAATTAGCCTTTCTACGGAGTCACTTCATTCCGCGGTGCGTAATGCCGGACTTAAATAGGTATCCAGATATCTGCCGACTGGTTCTGTAGAAATGAAGAGAATTCCTCTCTTGGTGGCAGGTTTAGATAGGGGTAAGTTACCTTGGATAGGTAAAGTCCCTGCGGATGTGCCGGTGTAATCAGTTCGGGTGTTTCCCTGGAGATTAGATAATGTTCGAAGCCATCAACACTCAACTGCCCCTTGCCGACCTTCAACAGCTGTCCCATAATAATACGGATCATTTTACTCAGGAACCGGTTAGAGGAGATTTGAAAACGTAGCTTCTCGCCCTTTTGATCGGTTAACAGATCAGCAGACATCACATTGCAAACCGTGTGTTCATACTTATCCGGACTGGTACAAAAACAGCGGTAATCCTTGTATTTCGGCAGTATATCTACAGCCCGCTTCATCTCGTCTAATTTGAGGTCGTTCAGCAGGTAATACGAGCTCAGTCCATGTAAGAACGGGTTTTTATAGGTATGCAGGAAGTAGTCGTAGGAACGTTTTACGGCATCAAAGCGGGCATGGCGCTGCGCTTCTACCGGTATGATGTCGAACACGGCGATATTGTGCGGCAGGAGTTTGTTGAGCCGGAACATCAGATCGAAATCCCATTCCTGCTCAACATCCATATGAAAGAAAAACTGACTGGCATGCACATGGGCGTCTGTTCTGCCACAGCCATTGATGGCTATGGGTGTTTTAAGCGCCTGGCTGAGGAACTTCTCCAGAACACCCTGCACGTTTGCAACGCCTGGCTGCTTCTGCCAGCCGCCATAATGCAGGCCGTTATAGCCAATATGAACGAAATACCTCAAGTTTTATCTTTTTCCTGCTCTTTTATTCAACTCGTCAATCGGCATACTGATGATGCGACCGACTTTCTTTTTTCCTTTGTAGGTCACTACTCTAAACATCGTGGCGTCTTTCGGCGGCGTTAGTTTTCCGCTGTACTTTGGATAAAAACGATCCGGCTCAGAGTTATCAAAACTATAGTAGATGTCGATGCCCGGGGCTTCGGTGCTCAGGTCTATCACTAAGGATCGGTCTGCAGCTCTTGAAGCTTTAAAGATCGGGTCGTACACACTTGGAGAGTACTTGGTTTCGGCAAGATCAAGACGGTCAAAATGATCTTCAACCTTGTTGAAGAAGTTGTTCCAGTTCTTTTTAGATGAGGGTGACCAGATTGATTCTGCAATAGCCATTCCCCGCGGCCAGGTCATGTATTCCGCCTGGCGGATGTTGTACACCTGTTCTGTCCATAGGTTTGCTTGCCCACCTTTGATTAACTTGGCGTCTACACCTTTTGGAACGGGTTCGAACTCGTACGAAGTGTTTAGCCTTAGCGTTGCGTAAACCTTAGGCTCGGTGATCGCGTCGCCCTGCATGTAGTCGATATAGGCATAGGTGGTTGGGCTCATGATGACCTCATGCCCTTTGTGTGCGGCTTCAATGCCGTATTTCATACCTCTCCAGCTCATTACCGTAGTATTGGCCGGCATTGGGTTCTCCAGGATTTCATCCCATCCGATGAATTTCTTGCCTTTGGACTCGACGATTGTTTTTACGCGGCGTTCAAAATAGCCCTGAACTTCTTCAATCCTTTTCATGCCTTCACGCTGCATCAATGCTTTAATGGCATCGTTCTTTTGCCAGAAGTTGATGGGTGCTTCATCGCCGCCCATATGGATGTACTCGAAAGGGAATAGTGCTGCGACCTGTGTAAGCACCGTATCCAGAAAAGCATAAACCTTCTCGTTTGCAGGGCAGAGGGTGTTATCTACAAGGGCGATAGGGGGAGCGCCGCGGGACCAGTCCATGATTTTTTCGCCTGAACGTACCTGGTATTTTTCCGCACCTGGTGTGCAGGAAAGCTCTGGATAAGATGCGATGGCCGCAAGACTATGGCCTGGCACGTCGATCTCCGGCATAATATCTACATACCGGTCTTTAGCGTACTGAATGATCTCTTTGATATCATCTTGCGTGTAAAATCCTCCGTAATCTTTGGGTTCATTTGGGGTAGGGGGAACGAAATCGCCGAAGTTGCCTTCTTTTTTAACCCGCCATGCACCAACTTCCGTTAATTTAGGCAATCCTTTGATTTCCAATCTCCAGCCTTCATCATCCGTTAGGTGCAGGTGTAATAGGTTGTATTTATATTTCACCATGGCATCGATGTACTGTTTTACTTCATTTTTAGTAAAGAAATGACGTGCTACATCGAACATTAAGCCTCTCCAGGCAAGTTTAGGATAGTCGGTGATCTCTACACAAGGCAAGGTCCATTTTACGCCTTCAACAAGTTCCTTGGAGGCAATTTCCTTTGGGAAAAGTTGTAATAGGGACTGAACACCATAAAATAAGCCGGCACCGGTATTTGCTTTGATGGTGATGAGTTTAGGTGTTACTGAAAGCTGATAACCTTCTTTGCCCAGGGTTGGGTTTGCTTGTGGGTTTAACACAAACCTGATGGTTTCTGTTGTGGCATCAGTCTGTGTCGTTACAAAGGCGCCTGTTGGAATGGATAAATGCAGCTGTAGATAATCAAGGGCCGGTTTTACGGATGTCGATTTATCTGCTTGTATGAGCACCTTTTTTGGCAGTACGAATACACCGGCATTTTTTACCAGGGATACGGGCTCAGGTATAATGGCGATGGGTCTGGTCACCGCAGCTGGAGCGGTTTCTACCTCTGTGGTGCTGGCAATTTGATTTTGTTCCTGGCTGTATGCCTGCCCGGCAACACACAGCAGGCATAGTAATTGAAATATTTTCTTCATCAAGATTCTATAAATGGACGATTCAATCGCAATTTAAAGAATTTATGAGGAAGTCGCTCAAAAGTGGCTATTATGTTACCGGTAATCTGCAGCCATTATTTTAGTACATCGAGTATCCGGAAGAGTTTACCTGATATTTTTGAACCGGAGTAGTTGTTGATGTTGATCACGATGACGTATTTTTTACCATTTGCTGCGGTGTAGTATCCCGCATAGGCTTGTACATCACTTATTGAACCACTCTTGAGCTGCATGCCATTGTTGATTGGCAGGGATTTCAGGAAGTCTGGATACCAGGTTTCTTTTTGCACCTGAAAGAGGATGTTTGCCATCGCGGCTGGGGTTACCCGTGTACCCGGTGAAAGTCCGCTACCATCTACAATATTCAACGCGTTTTTGTCTATTCCCTTGGCTGCCCAGAAATTCAGCTCTTCTTTAACACCATTTCTGGTGGTAGCATCTTTATTTGCCTGCCAGGCGAGGGTACGGATGAGGTGTTCACCGTAAAGGTTGATGCTCTTTTTGTTGAACCAATAAATGATTTCGCTGAGTGCCGGGGAACTCAGGGTGGCAAGCTTGGCCGTGATGGTTGGCTGGTTTTTCTTTTCTGCGATTAATCTTCTGGCGGTAGTAGGTTCTTCGGTGCTGGAGATGCCCAGGCGTTTAAGTGTATCCTGCAGCCGGTAAGCCGCATCAAAAGCGGGGTCTGGTAATGCCGCGGAAATACCTTTCTTGGATATTCCGGCGCCCCATGTGCCGCGGAGATACGCGATGTTCGCTAATGGCGGAAGAAACGCATAGGCGTTATCACCTGAACCCGCAGGACCAGTCTTAAGTTCATTGATGATGTTGATGTAAGGCATCTCGGGTACAGCCCTTAGCAGCGCTACCGGACGCCCGGTACCATTACCCGGTCTTAAGTGCAGGTCGAACTGGTTTTCCCGCCACGACAGGGCGGAAGGAGAGGCCCCGTAATAGTTACCAATATCTTGCCATATCCATCCTTCCGGCAGCGAGCTGCTGCCCCAAAGCGAATCATCTCCCACAACCTTTCCCGCTATCGATTTAATTCCTGCTTCCCGAATGGCCTTCACCCATTGGTTCAGGATTTGATGTTCCTTGGTTTCTGCATATCTCCAGGACCCTAATGTAGGATCGCCACCACCTACGATCAGCAGATCCCCATGAAGCACGCCGTCTGGAGCAATATTGCCCGAATAGGCCAGCGTGGTTTGATACCTAAAATCCTTACCCAGCAGGCTAAAAGCCGTTGCTGAGGTGATGACTTTCAGGGTTGATGCCGTGGCTAAACCCACATGCTCGTTTCGCCCATAGATTTGCTTACCTGTTTCCGCATCAAGTATCACTAGAGCTGTAGTTGCATATTTGGCCTGGCTGTCGGCATTAAGTACATTGAAAGCCCGATCGAGCCTTTGGGCAAGCTGGGCATTTGCCGAAGTGTAGATGAACAGCAGCGATAATGAAAGTAGCTTTATGGAGGACTTTAACATGTGGCGAAGTTTTTGGGCATAAAAAAATGTGATGCCGAAATTGCTTACAATTTCAACATCACATTCTGGTGTTTATGAATTAAATTAACTCTTTTTGGATTAACAATTCTGCAATCTGCACGGCATTTGTTGCAGCACCTTTACGTAGGTTATCCGCCACAATCCACATGTTTAAAGTGTTTGGCTGTGATTCATCTCTTCTGATGCGGCCAACAAAGACATCATCTTTTTCATGTGCATCTTTCGGCATTGGATACTTCAGGTTCGCGATGTCATCAACTACTGTAATGCCTTTTGACTGCGCCAAAATTGAACGTACCTCTTCTACATTAAAATCCTGTTCAAACTCAATGTTTACAGATTCTGAGTGTCCACCCATTACAGGGATGCGTACAGTAGTGGCGGTTATGCGGATCGTGTCATCATCAAGGATCTTTTTCGTTTCCTTGATCATCTTCATTTCCTCTTTGGTATAACCATTTTCCTGGAACACATCAATCTGAGGAATTACATTTAGATCGATAGGGTAGGCGTAAGCCATTGGACCATCGGTAATACCTTGACGTTCGTTCATCATCTGGGTAACCGCCTTTACACCCGTTCCGGTTACAGACTGGTAAGTTGATACCACCACACGTTTAATCTTGTATTTGGCGTGCAGGGGTTTTAAGGCTACAACCATTTGAATAGTGGAACAGTTTGGATTAGCGATAATGGTATCGTCTATATTAAGCACATGTGCATTAACTTCCGGTACGATCAGCTTTTTCGTTGGATCCATTCTCCAGGCAGAGGAGTTGTCGATAACGATGGTTCCTGCTTCTGCAAAACGAGGAGCATGTTCAAGAGAAGTGTCTCCACCAGCAGAAAAAAGGGCTATAGCAGGCTTCATCGCAATTGCAGTATCAATGTTTACGACAGCATACTTCTTACCCTTATAGCTGATTTCCTTACCAACACTCTTTTCTGATGCTACAGGGATTAATTCAGTTAACGGGAAGTTACGCTCTTCTAATACTTTCAACATTACAGTGCCTACTAAACCTGTGGCACCTACAACTGCGACTTTCATCTATATATTACGCTTTTTCTAATATGCCACGAAATTGTGGGCTTTCTTTTCAACAAATATGCTTAAACTTTATAACACTTTAAAGTAATTCAGTTTTAATGTAGTTCTGACTTTGGGTGATGCTCGCATAAGGCTCCATATCAAAGTTTTCCTGCTCCATGATGGCATGCTTTAAGCCGGCTTTTTTAGCACCTTTGAAGATCGTTTTATAGTCGATTCCACCACTTCCAACTTCAATGTTTTTTTCGTTATTCGTCTTGTCCATGTCTTTAACATGCCACATGGTGAATCTTCCAGGGTATGCGTCGAAAAGTTGTATGGGATCTTTGCCTGATCTCACTACCCAGTAAATGTCCATCTCAAAATCTACTAACTTCGGATCGGTTTCCTTAAGCATGATCTCCAGTCCGGTGGTGTCGCCCCAGGACTTCAGTTCGAAGTCATGATTGTGATAAGCGATCTTTAAACCTGATGCCTTACATAAGACACCTGCCTGATTGAGTTTTGCTGCAACTTTCTTGTAATCGTCTGCATTCTGGCGAAGCGCGTCACCGAGGTAAGGTACCGTAAGGTATTCACTGCCGATTGCACTTGCTGCGGCGATGAAAGATTTTAGTTCTTCTTCGTTACCATCCTGTATGTATTTGTCGATACCGTAGTGCCCGCTTGGAGCGGTCAGGCCATTTTCAATCAAAAGGTTTTTAAACGACTTTGGATCCAGGCCCCAAAATCCGCCTTCAGCAGAATAACCGTAGGTCTCTACCTCTTTATAACCTGCTGCTGCCACTTTGGCGATGACGCCTCTCGGATCCTGCGGAAGCAACTCTCTTAGGGAGTATAACTGTAATCCTACAACTTTGGATGATTTGACACAGGCAAAGGAAGGAAGCACTAAGCCGGCTGCTGCTGCAATACCGGCTTGTTTAATGAATGTTCTTCTGGAGTTCATAGTAATTTTTTATTGGTCGCAAATATTGATCGCTGCTCTCAAGGAGCCAAGTTTATCCTTTGCCCGCGGGATAAACTCCTGTGCTAAAAAGCCTTTAAATCCTGTTGCGAGAATGGCTTTCACAATTGCAGGATAATAGAGTTCCTGGCTTTCATCAATCTCCGCTCTTCCAGGTACACCCGCGGTATGGTAGTGCCCAATATATTGATGATAATCTCTGATGTTTTGAATAACGTCGCCTTCATCAACCTGCATATGATAGATATCATACAATAACTTGAAGTTCTCAGAGCCCAGGCGTTTGCACAGTTCAGCGCCCCAGGAGGTGCGGTCACACTGATAGTCTTTGTGATCCTTCTTGCTGTTAAGCAATTCCATCACCAGTACAACATTGTGCTTCTCGGCAATGCCGATCACTTGTTTGAGGCCTGCCACACAGTTGTTCCATCCAGTTTCATCATCCTTCCCGCGTTTGTTTCCACTGAAACAGATCAAGTTTTTATATCCGGCTTTAGCAACAAGCGGAATCATTTCCGAGTAGCTCTTAATGAGCGTTTCATGAAACTTCGGGTCATTCCATCCGTCTACAAGATTGATCTCGGCACCATTGCACATGGAAGAGGTAAGACCATGCTTCTTTAAAGTTGGCCAATCCTTCGGACCGACAAGGTCGATCCCAGTAATGCCCATCTTTTTTGATTCGATACATAATGTATCAAGATCGATGCTGTCGAAGCACCACCTGCATACTGCATGGTTTACGTTGCCTTTTAGTGCCAATTTTGTATCAGATTTTAGCGTGAATCCCTGAAGTGTCATGGGTGTACCCAGCGCTACACCAGCAATCGCAAGACTCTTCAAGGCATCCCGTCTACTTTTTCTTTGTTCCATTTTTATCTTTTAAATACCTTCTACTTTTACCTTCTCCTTGTCATTAAAGAATAATGCGAAAAGAATAAAAACTACTGCCGCAATTCCAGCTGGAATAATCCAGATCATGCTCCAGTCGAAAGTCCCATCAGCTTGCTTGTATGTATCCGTAATCATTCCGGCAACTTCAAATCCGATTAGCATTCCGATACCGTAAGTTGCAAGGGTAATTAAGCCTTGAGCAGCACTCTTGAATTGCTCACCCGCTTTTGAATTGGTATAAATTTGACCCGATACAAAGAAGAAGTCATAACAAATACCGTGTAATGCAATACCGATGATCAGCATAAAACTTAAATCGCCAGCATTTCCATACGCAAACAGTGCATATCGAACTGCCCATGCAAGCATACCCACCAGAATTGTTTTCTTAAAGCCAAATCTGGTAAAGAATACTGGTAACAACAGCAGGAATAAAACTTCAGACATCTGACCGATCGTCATTTTGCCGGTAGGATTATCCAGTCCGATGTTTGACAAGAAAGGATTCGCATTTTGGTAGTAGAACGCTAATGGAATACAGATCAGAATAGAGGATACAAAGAAAATAGCAAAGTTCCTATCTTTTAAAAGTTTAAGCGCATCCAGTCCTAAAATCTGAGACACACTAACTTTTTCACCAGTTGATACTTTTGGCGGTGTCGCTGGAAGTGTGAAACTGAATAAACCTAGAACAAGAGATCCGATACCAGCCATCAGGAATGTATACTTTAAAAATCCTGCTGAAATACCTTCAGGAGAATCCCAATGATAGACGAAGCTGATCAATAAACCTGCGACGATCCAGCCGATGGTTCCCCAAACGCGTATGGTTGAAAATTCCTTTTCAGGGTCTTTCATCTGGTTAAAGGAAACAGAGTTTACCAGCGCCAAGGTTGGCATGAACAAGATCATGTACGATAGTACATAAGGATAAAACGAGGAGATATCCGGTGCCTGATACATTTGATACATCAGTACTGCACCAATCAGGTGTAGAACACCTAAGATTCTTTCCGCATTAAAAAATCTGTCTGCAATAAGCCCGATGATGAACGGGGCAATGATCGCTCCCCAGGATTGTGTGGAAAAGACTGCGGCACTTTGAGAACCTGTGGCCTGCAGGTTATTTCCGATAAAAGTACCCAGTGTAACAAACCATGAGCCCCAGATGAAAAATTCCAGGAACATCATGCTTGATAGTTTAATACGGTTGGTTAAGTTCATTGTGTATTCAGCGTTAATTAGATTTAAGTTCTTTAATGGAAATGTTTCTGTACCATACCTCGTCGCCGTGGTCCTGTAAGGCTATCCTACCTTTTTTGTAGGCAGCAAAGCCTTCCCAGCCTTTGAATTTACTACCTTCTACAAGAGCCTTGAAGTTCTCATCCCATAGGGTAGTTGAAACAATCTTCACGCCGTTCAGGGTGAAATCGAGCTTACCGTTTTTACTTACGACCTTTACTTTGTTCCATTCTCCAACCGGCTTTACAGGCTCTGAAGTGCTTTTAACCAGGTCGTACAAGTCTCCCGCACGGTGTTTGGTGATCTTGCCATCTGGATGTCCCTCATTGTCTAAAACCTGCATCTCTAATCCTGTAGCATAAGTCTGCTTGTATTTTGGATCTTCGTGAACATACAGCATGATGCCGCTATTGCCTTTAGGTGCAATCTTCCACTCCAGGTCCATTTCGAAGTTCTCATATTCTTTATCGGTTACAAGGTCAACGCCGTGTCCCTGGCGTAGTTTTGGGTCCAGGTGAATCACACCTTTTTTAAAGGTCCAACCGTGTGCAGCGCTTTCATCGCCATACGGATGCCAACCTGCTATTTTCTTTGATTCCTGTGCATTCACAGCATTTGTATTGAATAATGCGGTAAGCACTAAAGCGGAAAAAATATACTTTTTCATCATTTGAGTTTAATCATAACGCCCGGCTTTACCGGGCGTTATTTAGGTTAGAAGATTTTATTAAGCGCCAAGGGTCCAGCCTTTGCGGTATTCTCTTTTTACAAACTGGTTAACAGCATCGAAGTTGGTAACCTTCATACTGTCGTTATCCCACAGTAACTTGATGTTGCGTCCTGGGTAAATGGTTCTGCCCTGTGCATCTTTCGCCTGAACATCTACGCCGCGGATGGCAAGGTTCGCCATAAGTAGCGCTTCGGTAAGCGGACCTGCAATTTCAAAAGGAGAACTAACTTCTTTTTTGCCGTGTCCAGCAATACAAGCCTCAACCCATTGTGCATAGTGACCATTTGCACCATCTTTTACTCTTGCAAAACGTTCAGGAACGTTAATGCTTTTATTTCTGCTTAATGGAAGTAGTCTAGGATCTGCAGAGTAGGTGCTTGCCATCATTTTACCTTTGGTTCCGATGAACAAGGTTCCGTTTCCACCATCTCCGAATACTTCATTTGCTTCCAGTTCTTCAGGTCTTTCCGGCTGTATACCGCCATCCATCCAGTGAACAGTCACTTCGCCTTTAGTTTTATCTGTTTTAGGGAACTTTAACGTTACGTGGCTCGATGGAGGACAGCTATCCGGGAAATAACCGCGTTTAAACTCGTCAACATAAACCGTTCCTACGCTTGCTTGAACTTCACTGGCATATTTCAGGTTCAACACGCTGAATGGAGCTTCCAACAAGTGACAGCCCATATCACCTAGTGCACCAGTTCCGTAATCCCACCAACCTCTCCAGTTGAAAGGAACAAGTTTATCTACGTAGTCTTTATATGGAGCTGTACCTAACCATAGATCCCAATCCAGCTCTTTTGGTACTTCAGCTTTGTTGGTAGACCATGGAATACCCTGTGGCCAAACTGGTCTGTCGGTCCAGGCATAAACGGTATGTACATCACCGATAAGCCCTGCATCATACCATTCCTTCATTTGACGGGGACCATCATTCGAGGCACCCTGATTACCCATTTGGGTCACGACTTTATATTTCTTCGCCGCTGCGGTTAAGGCACGCGCTTCATAAATGTCGTGTGTCAGTGGTTTTTGTACATACACGTGTTTGCCAAGCTGCATTGCAGCCATAGCCTGTACAGCATGGTTATGGTCTGGTGTAGAAACAGACACAGCGTCGAAGTTCTTAGATTCTTTATCTAACATCTCGCGCCAGTCTTTATAGAATTTAGCCTTTGGAAATGCTTTCACTGAGTTTGCGGCACGACGGGTATCCACGTCACAAAGAAATCCGATGTCCGCTTTACCGCTTTTGTGGAACATCGCAATATCCGATTGTCCCTTTCCACCAACACCTATGCCGGCGATAATCAATCTGTCACTAGGTGCTAAAAAGCCGTTTCCACCTAAAACGTGACGTGGTACAATTGTAAAGGCAGCTGCCGCAATCGCACCAGATTTCAAAAATGAACGCCTGGTTGTGACGTTTTGATCATTTGTCTTGTTTTCCATTGCTTATATTTGGTTTAAAAGAATGATTATTTTTTCAAAGACAAGATGTAGTTAACCATCTCTTTCGCGTCTTCCTTTGATAAATCCGGGTGTGGTGTCATTGGTACATCACCCCAAACACCAGCTCCACCACGAATGATCTTATCCGCTAATTCGTCTACGTTCAATTCGCTCATTGGATATTTCTCTGCCACATCAACGTAAGAAGGACCGATCACCTTTGTGGTTTCATTATGGCAACCCAGGCAGTCCGATTTATCGATCAGCTGTTTTCCTTTATGAACAGCACCTGATTCACCGGCAGCTGCAGTGGTCTCTGTATTGGTTGTGGCAGACTCTGTTTTCGTTGAATCGCCACCACCGCAGGATGCAAAAACAAAGGTCAGGCATCCAAGTAAATAAGTTAGTTTTTTCATAAGTGTATTGTTGTTCCCGGCTCTTCGGGCTATAATCCTAAAATCTTGTTGTTAAAGTCTTCATCAGCGCCTGTTGCAGCAAAGTCGTCAAAGGCTCTGTCTGTCACTGGAATAATATGTTTTTTAATGAACTCAGCACCTTCTCTTGCACCAACATTGGAGTCTTTAAGACTGCATTCCCATTCCATTACCGCCCAACCTTTAAAGTCGTATTGCGTCAATTTGCTGAAGATGGTTTTAAAATCCACCTGTCCATCACCTGGTGAACGATATCTGCCTGCACGATTTGCCCAGCTCTGATAGCCGCCGAATGTGCCTTGTTTCCCAGTAGGGTTAAACTCGGAATCCTTTACATGGAAGGCCTTGATACGCTCGTGATAGAAGTCGATATACTGAATATAATCAAGTTGCTGCAGTACAAAGTGTGATGGATCATAAAGCAGACATGCACGAGGGTGGTTGTTTACTTTCTCCAGGAACATCTCGTAAGTTATGCCGTCAAATAGATCCTCACCCGGGTGGATCTCGTAACAAACGTCAACGCCACATTCATCAAATGTGTTTAAGATCGGCAACCAACGCTTTGCAAGCTCATTGAAGCCAGCCTCTACCAATCCCTCAGGACGTTGTGGCCATGGGTGAAACATATGCCATAACAGTGATCCACTGAAGGTGGCATGCGCATTCAGACCAAGGTTCTGGGAGGCTTTTGCCGCATATTTCAGCTGCTGTACCGCCCACGCTGTTCTTGCCTGAGGATTGCCATGTAGCTCTTTCGGAGCAAAAGCATCAAAGGCCAAGTCATATGCAGGGTTTACCGCTACCAGCTGTCCTTGGAGGTGTGTGGATAATTCTGTTATTTCCAGACCAAAGCTGTTCACTTTTCCTTTTAACTCGTCCGCGTAAGTCTTACTTTCAGCAGCCAGTTTCAGATTGATAAAACGATCATCTAAAGTTGGCATTTGTATGCCGACAAATCCTAATCCTGCCGCCCACTCACATATCCCTTCAAGAGAATTGAATGGCGCCTGTTCCTGAATAAACTGGGCTAAGAAGATAGCCGGTCCTTTTATTGTTGTCATCTTTAAATTTTAAATTCATACCACTTCTGGTCTGATTTACCTGAAGCGACTACATGCTCAATAAATGCCATTCCGCGTACACCATCTTCCGAAGTAGGGAAGTCCAGCATCTCCTCCGAAGGTGTTTCACCAGCGCTTACCTTATCTATTGTACTCACAAAATTGCGGTAGATATTCGCAAAAGCTTCAAGATACCCTTCCGGATGGCCTGATGGTGTTCTGGTGTTGTGCTTAGCATATGAACTTAGGTAATCATGCCCTGTTCTGTAGATCTGTGCTGGCGCATCAAGCCATTTCAGCTTCAAGGTATTCGGCTCTTCCTGACGCCATTCCAAGCCGCCTTTCTCTCCATATACCTTTATAGACAAGGCATTTTCTTCGCCGGCTGCAATTTGAGAAGCCATCAAGATTCCATTTGCGCCATTATCAAACTTCAGCAGAATATTTCCATCGTCATCTAAGGCACGTCCGTCAACGACAATGTTTAGATCTGCACACATATGTGAGATCTTTTGGTTTGATATATACTCTGCCAGTTGTGCAGCATGCGTACCAATGTCTCCCATGCAGCCGCTGATGCCGCTTTTTGATGGGTCAGTACGCCATGAAGCCTGCTTGTTACCTTCATTTTCAGAAGGCAGGCTCAACCAGCCTTGCGGATACTCGACACAAACTTTTCTGATGCGCCCAAGTTCACCGGCTTTCACCATCTGTCTTGCCTGTTTCACCATCGGATAACCAGAGTAGGTGTGCGTTAAACACACCAATAATCCGGTTTCTGTAGCTTTTGAATGCAATTTCTTTGCTTCTTCCAGTGTTAGCGTCATCGGCTTATCGATCAAGACATGAAATCCCGATTCCAGTGCCAACATCGCAGGCTCAAAATGTGCAAAGTTAGGCGTAACAATACTCACAAATTGCATCCGTTGATCTGCAGGAAGCTGACTTTCTGCTTCAAACATTTCGGCATAACTGCCGTAGTTTCTACTATCTTCTATAAAAAGGGCACGGCCGGAAGCTTTTGCCTTTTCGGGATTAGAACTGAATGCACCGCAGCACAATTCAATTAATCCGTCCATGTTTGCAGCTATACGGTGAACGGCACCAATAAAGGCATCCTTGCCACCGCCAACCATTCCCATTCTTATTTTCTTTTCTGCCATTATAGATTTCCCTTTTTAAGTTCGGAAACAGCATAATCAGCTGCTCTGGCGGTAAGTGCCATGAATGTTAATGATGGATTCTGACAACCAATCGAAGGCATACAAGCACCGTCAGTCACGAATACATTGCTAACCTCATGCATTTGGTTCCATTTATTCAATACAGAAGTCTTTGGATCATTACCCATCCTTGCAGTACCCTGCTCATGGATTGCCATACCTGGAGTAGAACCATTGTCATAAGTAACAATGTTTTTCAAACCGGCAGCTTCAAGCATCTCAGCAGCATCATTTTTCATCGCTTCACGCATTTTGGTTTCGTTTTCTCTGAAAGTACAGTCGATTGCCAAAACAGGTAAGCCCCATTTATCTTTCTTGGTTTTGTCAAGTGTAACCTTGTTATCGTGGTATGGTAATGCCTCTCCGAAACCACCAAGACCCATCTGCCAAACACCTGGAACAGTCATTTGATCTTTGAAATCACCACCAAACGCAAGTTCGGCAACATCCTGGTGCCAGCCGGTGCGGCTCGCACCACCCTGATAACCGAAGCCTCTTAGGTAATCACGTTTGTCGTTACCCATGTTTTGGTAGCGAGGTACGTAGATACCATTTGCTCTTCTGCCGTAAGTGTATTTATCATCAAAACCTTCCGCAATACCAGATGCACCGCAACGGAAGTGGTGGTCCATCAAATTGTGTCCAAGCTCACCACTAGCATTGCCCAGTCCATTAGGATGTTCGTCTGAAGTGGAGTTTAAAAGAATATGGGTAGTACCTAATGTTGATCCGTTTACAAACACAATCTTTGCAAAGAATTCCATGTTTTCGTTAGTCTCGGAATCAATCACCATCACACCTTTAGCTTTCTTGGTCTCTTTATCATGGATGATGTGGCTCACCAATGAGTAAGGACGTAAGGTCAGGTTTCCGGTTGCAACAGCAGCCGGTAGGGTAGAAGATTGAGTACTGAAGTAAGCACCAAAAGGACAGCCTCTGCTACATAGGTTACGATACTGACATTTTCCACGTCCTTTATGAGGAACTGTAAGGTTTGCAGTACGGCCAATCGTTAAGATTCTTTCTCTTTTGTAGTGATCCTCAATACGTTTTTTAACGGACTTTTCTACACAGTTCATCTCCATTGGAGGCAGGAACTGCCCGTCCGGAAGCGCAGGCCAGTTTTCATTTTGTCCACTGATACCGGCAAAACGCTCCGTGTAGTCATACCATTTTTCCAGGTCCTTATAACGAATCGGCCAGTCATTTCCATGACCATCCTTTAAGTTATCTTCGAAGTTAATGTCGCTGAAACGGTAGCTCTGACGGCCCCACATCAGTGACTTTCCACCAACATGAAAACCTCTGTACCAGTCAAAACGTTTTACCTCGGTATAAGGGCAGTCTAAGTCATTAACCCAGAAACTTTCGTTAAATTCCTGATATGGATAATCCCGCATTTGCACGGGGTGTGTTCTTTTTTGTTCTTCTGTCAGGCGGCCGCGGTGCTCAAATTCCCATGGCTTTTTCATTGCCGTAGTATAGTCCTTGATGTGTTCTATATTTCTTCCGCGTTCCAGTAAAAGTACTTTTAAACCTTTTTCTGTTAATTCTTTTGCAGCCCAACCGCCACTGATTCCCGAACCGATTACGATGGCATCATAGGTATTTTGTGCTGTAGCTTTTGTATTTAAGTTCATTTCTATTAAAAATTATGCGTAAACTCTTTGACCTGGTTTCATATCCACACAACCGTCATATCTGCCTGGAATATCAATGTATTCGTAAGCTTGTGTTGCGCCGATCTCAGAGGTAAAGTAGCCAAGGATGGTCAGGTCACGGGCAATCGCGAAGAAGTAATGTTTGGTTGCTGGTTTTTTAGCAGCCATTGGATTTCCAGCTCTTTCTTTTTCTGGTTTCTTTTCAAGCTCTGCAGCTTCTTTCTCCTGAAGTTTGGTCGCCTCTTCTTTATCTTTTTTCTGTGCGGCGATGGTTTCTTCTCTGAATTTACCTAGAATTTCTGTGCGTTGTTCAGGCGTCAGGCTCACAAAAGAATTTTTGAATTTATCTTTTGATTCTTTTTCCAACTCCTCAAGTCCTTCAACGAATGCCTTTTGTGCCTCTTCAGGATAGCAATCTTTCATCATCAGTGAAATAAAAGGTCCCACACCAGCAGCTTTAGCACCAGGAGTTTTTGTAGTAGGAATGATGGTGTCAGCTAGCTCAGCGAGCATTTTCTCCTGATCTGCTGAAAATAAATTTTCCGAAGAATTTTTCGAAGGCTGGCATCCTTCAAGGAATACGCCAATAGTTGTAGCAGATAATGCGCCTCCCATTAAAAAGGCGAAACTTTTAACTGCGTCTCTTCTATTCATGTGGTTTATATTTAGTTGTTAAAGGATTCAATTTCTTACAAAATCTAAAATAGAGAAAAATTTATTTGGAAAGCCTAATACCTAAACATTAATTTTTACTCTATAATGTATTTGTTACGCGTTTTGTGCAGTATGCACACATTACACATAGCGGCTGTGTCATGATCTTGGATTTTGTAAAAGCTATTATAATAGTCTCGGTTTTACTGCTGACTGGTCGCCAAACTCTAGGTATTCTGGACAACTTCAAAAATCGTGTAAACGCAAAAGAGGCTGAATCAGTGTGATCCAGCCTCTTTTGATCCAGGATTATGATATTAATAACCAGGATTCTGTTTCAGAATACCGTTACTTCTATCTAACTGATCCTGAGGAATTGGGAAATACTCATCAGCTGGGTCAATCGTTACTCCTTTTAAAGTAGAGAGATAATTGCCTTCGAAATTGAAGTAGCTGTCAAGTGTTTGCTTAAGGATACCCCAACGTACCAGATCATAGAACCGATGACCTTCCATGGCCAATTCAAGTCTTCTTTCAAACCTGACAGCGTTTCTTGCGTAAGTTGCATCCGGGAAAGAAGGATATGGGTTAACACGGTAGGTTGCTGCAGGAGTTCCCCCAACAACTTTGTCCGTGGCAACAGGAAGTTTTGCTGCACGAGCTCTAACGGCATTTACAAGTGTCAAGGCCCGTCCAAGATTGCCTAACTCCACTTCACATTCCGCAGCCATCAGGTAAACGTCTGCCAGACGAATCACGTTCACGTTCAATCCGTTCACGTTTGTTGCTCCAGGCGCTGTTCCACTTGTAAATTGTGCGAATTCAATGGAGTTTTTGTACGGTACAAATGGACCACCCGTTGATGCTTCACGAATCCAGGTGTCACCTTCCATAATTCCCCAATCACGATAGGGTACGCCTCTTCTTCCCATAGTATAATCCATACGTGGATCTACCGTCAGTGAGCGCTCTAGTTGATACGCTGCTTTTTCAGTAGCACTTAGGCCGAAATCAGATTTGAATGGTGCATTTCTGTAGGTATTATCCAAAAATGGAAGACCAGCCGCATTCACTTTGTATGAACTTGCAAGGTCAATCGAAGGTTGGAAGAACCCACAGCAGGTTGTTTTCGCTGTACCGCCGTAAGGATAATTTAACATGTCACCTACGTTTCCGTTATCTCCTCCAGTACCGTCACCGTTAACAGAATGTTGAACTGCAAAGATTGCTTCCGGACCGTTTTCTTTGGTAATATCAAAGTTGTCCTTAAATGGCATATCCACCAAATCAGGTTTTGAAGTGATCACTTCATTGAATAAAGGCAAAGCCTCAGCATATTGTTTCTGATACAAATAAACTTTACCAAGATAAGCTTGTGCAATGGTCTTGTTCATACGTCCAACTTGTCCTTTCGAGTTGGTCACGCCAAGGTTTTGAACTGCAAAAGTTAAGTCTGAAACAATTGCAGGATAAACATCTGCGGTATTGTCAACAGCTGGTTCGGTGGTCGCCTCCGTAATCAACGGAACGTTTTTGAATGCACGAACCAGGTAAAAATAATAATGCGCCCGCAATAATCTTGCTTCTGCTTGTACTTCAGTAGCTCTGGCATCCGAAAACTTAACTCCATTAGAGGATGATTGTAGCAAGGCCAACACACGAAGTGTATTGTTACAACGTGCAATGCCCTCGTAATATCTTTCCCAAAGGTTTGCTAAGTTGTCATTCGTGCTGGTCGGCGCATGCCTTTCAAGGGCATTCATGTTTGGTTGGTCACCGTTATCGCTACCTTTATGCGCGTTGTCTGATGTTACCTCTCCCAATAACCATTGGCTTGGTCCAGCTGCGTAGTTACCCCAGGTGCCATTCACGTTTCCGTTTAACAAGCCGTAAGCTCCAGTTAGTAAACCTTCAACGCCATCAATACTTGTAATCTGATCGACGTTCAACTGGCCCTGCGGCTTTTTATCTAGGAACTCTTTCTTACAACTTATCGTCGCAGTAGAGAGCATCACCGCTAATAATATATAATTAATCTTTTTCATAACTGTTTCTATTTAATCATTAAAAACCTACACTTAAGCCCAATAAGAATTGACGTGAGTTCGGATAAATACCACGGTCAATACCTGGTGCAGAGAATGTACTTGATTCCTGACTTACCTCTGGATCCAGGCCGGTATAATCTGTAATGGTGAATAGGTTAGTTGCACTTGCGTAAATACGAAGTTTGTTTATTCCGATTCTAGGTCCAAATACTTTTTGTGCCGGTAATGAATAGCCAATTTGCAAGTTCTTCATACGGAAGAAACTGCCGTTCTGCACATAATAGCTGGAAGAAGCATATTCAATTTCTGCAGCATTATTATACGGGGAAGGAATTAGACTAGAAGTGTTGGTCGGACTCCAGGCATTTAACAGACGCGTACTTCTAGCACCTGCGAATGTTGAAAAGTCGGTGAAGTACCGGTTTGCGTCATACAAGTCGTTTCCTTGTACGCCATTGAAGAACATGGCGATATCGAAGTTCTTGTATGAAGCGTTTAAGCTAAATGAATAATAAAAATCCGGGTTAGGATTACCAATGATGGTTCTGTCCTTTGGATCGATGATGCCATCGCCATTGATATCTTGGTATTTAAATCCACCAACACGAGCACCGCTGTAAGCTGGACTACCGGCGATATCAGCATCATTCTGGAAAATTCCAGCAACCTGGTAGCCATAGAATGCACCAAATGGTTGACCTTCCTGAAGGATACTAGTTGTTAAGCTTCTAAAGCTACCGTAAGGCTGTTGAGCAATTCCTGGGGCAAGCGTTACAATTTTGTTAACGTTTCTAGAAAAGTTAACACCTAAATCAAACTTAAATGGATTGTCTGCATTTCTTCCATAGTGATAGTTTAAGGAAAGCTCGATACCTTTATTGCTCATATCACCCACGTTAACATAAGGTGAACTTCCTAGACCAACGGCCGTAGACGGCAATGGTACCGGATAAAGCATATCACTGGTCTTTTTATCATACCAGTCAAAAGATCCATCAATAGCGGAATCAAACAAAGTAAAGTCCACACCAATGTTAAGCGATCTTAAGGATTCCCATTTGATAGAAGGATTCGCATAATCTTGTTGCCATAGTCCGGTCGTTACTGCATTTCCGCCGCCGAAGCCGTAAGCAGCACTCGAGATCGAAGATTGGAAGCGGTTTACGTACTGGTTAACCGGAATTCTTTGGTTACCGGTACCACCGTAACCTGCACGGAATTTCAAGTCTTGAAGCCAGGTTACTTTATCTTTCAGGAAGCTTTCCTCAGATAAACGCCATGCGATACTTGCTGCAGGGAAATAACCGTATTTATTTTCTTCACCGAAGTTTGATGATCCGTCACGACGAATAGTCACACTTGCTAAATAACGATCGTTGAAAGCGTAATCTGCACGACCAAATAACGAGTACAAAGAGCCCACACTTCCGGAACTTGCATTGCTGATGTTTGATGAACCTACATTTAAGTAATAGTAGTCCATATCACCAAGTAAAAAGAAATCATTACGACCGCCATTCAGTTGTCTGTTTCTGGAACGGATGGCTTCAGTACCTGCCAACAAGTTGATTCTGTGCTTTTCTGCAATGGTAGTGGCATAAGTTAAGGTGTTTGTCCAAGTCCATTCTGTGGTATAACCTTGGAATTCGTTCAAGTTATTGGAGTTATTACCTTCAGAGAATTCAAGGTTTGGATAGCGCATGCTAATACCGTTGTAGTTTTCGTAACGTAAACCAAAGCTTGTTTTAGCAGTTAGCCCCTTTACAATGTCCAACTCAGCAAATGCATTTCCGAAAAAGAAATTGCTTTTGTTCAAGTTGTCTTTACCACGGTAAAGTACAGCAAGCGGGTTTTCAGCATTACCTAACTGGCTACCTTTACTACCAGCATAATTACCCATGATGTCGTAAACCGGGATGATCGTTGGAATGCGGTATGCCCATCCAATTGGACTACCTTCATCCTGGTATTCACCAGAAGTATTGGCGTTAACACCTAGACCCACGCCTTCGGTATAGCTGTATTGCAGGTTTTCACCAAAACGCAATCTTTTATCTAGTGCAGATACAGAGGTGTTTGCACGAACGTTATAGCGTTTGAAGCCAGTGTACTTAATCGTACCTTCCTGATTTAAATAGCCGGAAGAAAAACTGTAGGTAGAGTTTTCACCACCACCAGAAGCTGCAAGCTGATAATTTTGGATCGGCGCAACTTCTGTAATTTCTTCAAACCAATTAGTTCCCGCTTGGTTTGCTCTTGTAATTTGATACCAAGTATTTGGATTATTACTGTATTTTGCAGGATCAGCATCAGCAGGAGTCACTTCCTGGCCAGATTTACTGCCAGCAAGAAGATACTCTGGCAATACAGGTGTTGCACCATTACCATAGTTATTTCCTGTTGGCGTTTGCCCCGCATTACGGAATGTTGCGAAAACATACTCTGCATATTGTTGAGGGTTCATCATCTCCGGGAAAGAACTCTTTCTCGGTGCCTGTAAACCGTAATAAGTGTCAAAAGTAATTCTTGGTGGACCTTGAACACCTTTTTTAGTGGTGATGATCACGACCCCATTGTTCGCTCTGGCACCATAGATAGATGCGGAGGATGCGTCTTTTAACACCTGCATGCTTTCAATGTCATTCTGGTTTAACCAGCTGAGTTTTCCTTCGTAAGGAACACCGTCAACAACATAAAGTGGATCATTGTTGTTAATGGTAGTCACACCCCTTACCCGAATTTGTGGCGTAGAACCTGGTGCACCGTCAACAACGATCTGAACACCGGATGCTTTACCTTGTAAAGCTTCAACGGCACTGGCTGCTGGTTGTGACTTTAATTGTGCAACGTCCACAACGGCAACAGAACCTGTTAGATCCTTTTTACGTTGAGCGGTATAACCAGTTACAACAATTTCGTTCAGGTTATTGTCTTCTTGTCTCAAAGTGACGTTAACCGTGGTACGGCTACCTACGGTGACCTCCGTTGATTGATAACCAACGAAAGAAATAACGAGCACGTCGGATGGACTTGCCTGTATAGCAAATGCTCCATTTCCATCGGTCATGGTACCTTGTGCGGAATTTTTGATTTTAATGGAAGCGCCGGGAATCGGTGACTGATCGTCACTGCTGGTAACTCTACCGGTGATTCTGACCTGTGCATGCAATCCTAAAGACAGGAGCATGCAAGTAAGTAAAAGAAAGATCTTTCTTTTAGAACTTAGTAAATTTTTAAACATAAAATATTTGGTTAGTTGGTGAATTAATTTGGTTAGAAAAGGGGGTTCCTACATATGCTAAAATTTAAAGGTTAGAAAATCAGTTATCTATCGCTTAATACAATGTTTAAACATAACTAATATTCAGTCAATCTACCAACACATTCTAACAAAATTTTTACCGAGTGTGAAATTTCGTGAACATAGCGTGAAAATGCCTCGACATTTCGTTGAATAAATATTGTAAATTAGGTTTAAAGCGTATATTGTTGATACTAAAGTTAGTAGAGAATCTCTTCATGTTTTTTGCTCTTATATGATGATTTTTTAACTGACTCTAATATTATTAACCAACCAAATAAAACATTATGAACAGAGCTCTACCTCCAGGGAACCGAGGCGTTTTTTACAATGTCCCTCGTTTCTCAAAGTTTCAAAAACTTATCCTATGCTGCTTTCTGTTGCTGTTTGTTAATGCAGCAGCATTTGCGCAAACTGTAATTCGCGGTACTGTCCGGGATAATGAAAACAATGCACTCCCAGGTGCCACCGTGTCTGCTGTCGGTGCAACCGTCAAAGTGCTAACCGATGCAAGTGGTCGTTTTGCCATCACGGTGCCGGCAAATGTCACCCAACTAGCCTTCAGTTTCGTCGGACTGGAAACCCAGACCTTACCAATCAACAACAGAACTACCATTGACGTAGCCCTTGCTGGCTCGA
>JGI20283J13201_100089_pt2:2500-5000 | contig 23788 bp, 7 predicted proteins | sample Plalitdecfosmids_FD_13201 | JGI IMG/M metagenome (IMG submission 13201)
CTGGCGGTTCGCCACGCCTACGACGAAGCCACCGGGGGTACCGGCGGGTTGGCGAAGCTGCCTCTGGCGGCCGAGCCCTCCCCGTCGGGGCCTCCTCTTGGGGCGCCTAGGCGGTGTCTCCGGGCAGCGAAAGCTCCCCGGCCTCGCCTGCCGACTGCGCTCTGGGGAATTCAGAAGGGGAAAGCGGATGCGCCCAGCGGCGAGCCACGGCGACACAAGCCGGGCGAGCCGCGGGGGCGCGCGGGCCTGCTCACTCGAGCGCCCGCCATCCCTGTAACTAGAGAACTCTACCGCCCTGAAACACGGGCGGCAGGCCTTTCCCAAGGCGCACGATAGTTACCTGGTTGATTCTGCCAGTAGTCATATGCTTGTCTCAAAGATTAAGCCATGCATGTCTAAGTATAAGCAATTATACAGCGAAACTGCGAATGGCTCATTAAATCAGTTATCGTTTATTTGATAGTACCTTACTACATGGATAACCGTGGTAATTCTAGAGCTAATACATGCTTAAAATCCCGACTTCGGAAGGGATGTATTTATTAGATTAAAAACCAATGCCCTTCGGGGCTCACTGGTGATTCATAATAACTTCTCGAATCGCACGGCCTTGCGCCGGCGATGGTTCATTCAAATTTCTGCCCTATCAACTTTCGACGGCTGGGTCTTGGCCAGCCGTGGTGACAACGGGTAACGGAGGATTAGAGTTCGATCCCGGAGAAGGAGCCTGAGAAACGGCTACTACATCCAAGGAAGGCAGCAGGCGCGCAAATTACCCAATCCCGACTCGGGGAGGTAGTGACAATAAATACTGATACAGGGCTCTTTTGGGTCTTGTAATTGGAATGAGTACAATTTAAATCCCTTAACGAGGAACAATTGGAGGGCAAGTCTGGTGCCAGCAGCCGCGGTAATTCCAGCTCCAATAGCGTATATTAAAGTTGTTGAGGTTAAAAAGCTCGTAGTTGAACCTTGGGCCCAGCCGGCCGGTCCGCCTCACCGCGTGCACTGGCTCGGCCGGGCCTTTCCTTCTGGAGAACCCGGTGCCCTTTATTGGGTGTCGTGGGGAACCAGGACTTTTACTCTGAATAAATTAGATCGCTTAAAGAAGGCTCTTGCTTGAATATTCTAGCATGGAATAATAGAATAGGACGTGTGGTTCTATTTTGTTGGTTTCTAGGACCGCCGTAATGATTAATAGGGACAGTCGGGGGCATCAGTATTCAATTGTCAGAGGTGAAATTCTTGGATTTATTGAAGACTAACTACTGCGAAAGCATTTGCCAAGGATGTTTTCATTAATCAGGAACGAAAGTTAGGGGATCGAAGACGATCAGATACCGTCGTAGTCTTAACCATAAACTATGCCGATTAGGGATCGGACGGTGTTATTTTTTGACCCGTTCGGCACCTTACGATAAATCAAAATGTTTGGGCTCCTGGGGGAGTATGGTCGCAAGGCTGAAACTTAAAGAAATTGACGGAAGGGCACCACCAGGGGTGGAGCCTGCGGCTTAATTTGACTCAACACGGGGAAACTCACCAGGTCCAGACAAAATGAGGATTGACAGATTGAGAGCTCTTTCTTGATTTTTTGGTTGGTGGTGCATGGCCGTTCTTAGTTGGTGGAGTGATTTGTCTGCTTAATTGCGATAACGAACGAGACCTTAACCTGCTAAATAGCCCGTGCCGCTTTGGCGGCTCGCTGGCTTCTTAGAGGGACTATCGGCTCAAGCCGATGGAAGTTTGAGGCAATAACAGGTCTGTGATGCCCTTAGATGTTCTGGGCCGCACGCGCGCTACACTGACAGAGCCAGCGAGTACTCCCTTGGCCGGAAGGTCCGGGTAATCTTGGAAACTCTGTCGTGCTGGGGATAGACCATTGCAATTATTGGTCTTCAACGAGGAATCCCTAGTAAGCGCAAGTCATCAGCTTGCGTTGATTACGTCCCTGCCCTTTGTACACACCGCCCGTCGCTACTACCGATTGAATGGCTCAGTGAGGCTTCCGGACTGGCCCAGGGAGGTCGGCAACGACCACCCCGGGCCGGAAAGCTATCCAAACTCGGTCATTTAGAGGAAGTAAAAGTCGTAACAAGGTCTCCGTTGGTGAACCAGCGGAGGGATCATTACAGAGTTGCAAAACTCCCTAAAACCATTGTGAACCTACCGCTAAACAGTTGCTTCGGCGGGTGGCCGTGCTCTCTCTCCCCCCCCAGGGGGCGGGCGCGCCGGCCGCCGAGCCCGCCGGAGGAAACCAAACTCTTTGTTTTTACCACTGGCCTCTCTGAGTATACTTATCAAAATAAGTCAAAACTTTCAACAACGGATCTCTTGGTTCTGGCATCGATGAAGAACGCAGCGAAATGCGATAAGTAATGTGAATTGCAGAATTCAGTGAATCATCGAATCTTTGAACGCACATTGCGCCCGCCAGTATTCTGGCGGGCATGCCTGTTCGAGCGTCATTTCAGCCATCAAGCCCCCGGGCTTGTGTTGG
>JGI20283J13201_100089_pt2:10000-23788 | contig 23788 bp, 7 predicted proteins | sample Plalitdecfosmids_FD_13201 | JGI IMG/M metagenome (IMG submission 13201)
TGCGGTCGCCGACCGGCACGCCGTCGACCGTGACGCTCCAGGCGCCGGTCGTCGGGTCGGCCACGACCGTCCCGACCAGGCCGTCACCGAGGTCGACCGTGACGGTCGCTCCGGGATGGGCCGTGCCGGACGCGACCACCGGGGCGGTGTCTCCCGCGGCGAGCACGACGACCGTCGTGCCGTCGGTGGGCCGGTCGACGACGAGACCCGCCGCCGCCGCGACCGTGAACGGTTGCGACGCCGCGGCCGAGGTCGCGCCCCGGATCGTCTGCGTGGCGGTCAGGGTGTGGTCGCCGACGGGGACTCCGTCGACGGTCGTCTGCCAGTCGCCCTCGGGCCCGACGGTGGCGCCGGCCGTGAGGCCCGTGCCGAGCGAGACGGCGATGGTGGCGCCGGCCTCACCGGTGCCCGAGACGACGACCGACGTGGTGCCGGCCGGGTCCAGCAGGGAGACCGTCGCACCGGGGATGGGCGTGACGATCACGGGCGCGGCGGGGGCCACGACGATCGACACGTCCCGCGTGACCGGGGTCGAGGTCGAGCCGTCGACGGTCTGGGTGACCGCGATGGTGCGGTCACCGACCGGGACTCCCGGCACGGTGACGCTCCACGCGCCGGTCGTGCCGTCGGCCGGGGCGGTGGCGGTCAGGCCGTCGCCGAGGTCGACGTCGATCGAGGCGCCCGGCTCGGCCGTGCCCGACACGACCAGGTCGGTCGTCGCGTCCGGCGTGGCCACCGCCACGACGGTCCCTACGGCGGGGGCCTCGATGACGACCGCGGCGGCGGGGACCACCGAGAGGGGCTGGGTGACGGCGGCCGACACCGAGGTGCCGAGCGCCTGGGTGGCGGTGAGCGTGCGTTCTCCGACCGTGACGCCTGCCACCACGACGCTCCAGGCGCCGGTGGTCGGGTCGGCGATCGTCGAGGCCACGAGGTCGTCGCCGAGGTCGACGCGGACGGTCGCCCCCGGCTCGGCCGTGCCGCTGACCGTGACGGCGGTCGAGGCGGTCGGGTCGGCGACCATCACGACGGCACCGGGCGTGGGCTGCGACACGGTCAGCTCGTCGCCGACCACGATCTCGAAGGCCGCCAGGACCGGGGTGGAGGTCGTGCCGGCCACGGCCTGCGACGCCGTCACCTGGTAGGTGGCGACGGGCAGGTCGGCGAGGACGACGGACCAGTCACCCGAGGCGGGGTCGGCGGTCGTGGTGACGGCCGCTCCCCCGTTCAGCCGGACAGAGACCTCGGCACCCGGTGACGCCGTACCCGAGACGGGGACGTCGATGGTGCCGGCCGGGTCGAGCACGGTGAAGACGGAGTCGTCCGGGTCGATGATGACGACCGGGGTGGCCGCGCGGACCTCGAACGAGCTCTCCTGCGCCGGCGAGGTGGTCCCGCCGATGCTCTGCGTCGCCGACAGGTCGACCGTACCGACGGGCACGCCGGCCACGTCGACCGACCAGGCGCCCGTGGTGGGGTCCGCCGCGACGGTCGCGACGAGGTCGGCACCGGTCGCGGGGTCCAGGACCACGTCGACGGTGGCGCCCGCGGCCGCGGTGCCCGAGACCGTCACCGTCGAGACGACGTCCGGCCCGGCCACGTCGACGACGGAACCGTCGGCGGGAGCGACGACGACGAGGGGGGCACCGGCGAGGATCTGCACCACCCGCGTCTCGGGGACCGAGACCGAGGTGCCGACCGTCTGGGTCGCGACGATCGTCCGCGTGCCGACGGGGACGTCGTCGAACGAGATCGACCAGGCGCCGGTCGTGGTGCCGGCCGTGACCGTGTCGGTGACACCGTCGCCGAGGTCGACGCGGACGACCGCGCCCGGCTCGGCCTGGCCCGACACCACGAGGGTCGTGGTCGAGGCGGGGTCGGCGAGGACGATCGGGACGCCGTCGGCCGGGGCCACGATGGTGAGCGGGGCCGCCGGGTCGATCGTCACGACGCGCGTGCCGGCCTGCTGGACGGTGTCGCGAACGGCCTGCGAGGCCCCGAGGACGCGCTCGCCGACGCCGACGCCGACGAGGGTGACCGCCCAGGCGCCCGTCGTGGGATCGGCGAGGGTGCTGCCGACCTCGACCCCGTCGAGGGTCACGGTGATCCGAGCGCCCGGCTGGGCGGTCCCGGCGACCGGGACGTCCTGCGTGGCTGCGGGCGAGGCGACGACGTAGCGGACGTCGGCGGCGGGGGTCGTGATGGCCACGTCCGCCCCGGCTGCGACCTCGAAGGCCTGGGTCACGGGCTCGGTGGTCGTCGTGCCGCCGACCGTCTGGGTCACGGAGGCGACCTGGTCGCCGACGGGGACACCCGGGACCGTGACGGTCCAGAGCCCGTCGGGCCCGGCGGTCGTCGGGGTGACGACACCGGCCAGGGTCACCTCGACCGACGCCTCCGGGTAGGCCGTGCCGGTCACGACGACGGCGGTGGTGCTGCCGGTGCCGGCGACCGTGATGACGTCGCCGTCACCGGGTGCGGTGATGGTGAGGTCGGCCTCGGCCGAGACCACCGAGAAGTCCGTCGGCTCGGCCTCGAGGAGGTCCGGGCCCTGTTGCTGGCTCGCGCCCACGACGTGGTCGCCGACGGCGACCCCGGTGAGCTCGAGCGACCAGACTCCCTGCGCGTCGGGGACCACGGGCACGGCCGGATCCTGGTCGACGCCGTCGACCGTCACGACGACGGGCAGACCGGTCACGCCGGTGCCCGAGACGGTCACGGCGGCGGTCCCTCGGTCGTCGGCGACGACCAGCTGGGCCCCGGGCACGGGCGCCGTGATGACGACGTCACCGCCGACGCTGACCCGGATGTCCCGCGTGACGGCGTCCGAGGTGGAGCCGTTGACGCTCTGGGTCACCGAGACCGTGTGCGGACCGACCGGGACGCCGGCGACGGTGACGGACCACTGGCCCGAGGCCGGGACGATCACCTGGCCGACGAGCCCGTCGCCGAGGTCGACCGCGACGGTCGCCCCGACCTGGCCCGTGCCCGAGACGACGACGGGCGTCGTGTCCTGCGGTCCCGGGACGAAGTACTCGGCGCCGTCGAGCGGTGCCGTGACGGCCAGGGGCGTTCCCTGCGCGATCGTCAGCTGCTGGGTCACCGGTGCGGAGGTGGTTCCGCCGAGGGTCTGCGTCGCACCGAGCGTGCGGACACCGGCGGGGACGTCGGGGATGACCGCGGTCCAGGCGCCCGTGGCGGGGTCGACCGTGGCCGGCACCTCGAAGCCGGCGCCGAGGCCGACCGTGACGGTCGCCCCCGGGTCGGCGGTGCCGGTGACGGTCACGTCGGCCGTGGTGCCGCCGACGATCGGGATCGTGGCCCCGGGGGCCGGCGTCGAGATGGCGACGGGGGTCCCGGCGACGATCGTCACGACGCGCGTCTGCGCCGGCGACACGGTGCCGCCGACGGTCTGCGTCGCCGAGATCGTGCGCTGACCGACGGGCACGCCGGCGACGTCCACCGACCAGGCGCCGGTCGTGGCGTCCGCCGTGACCCGGCCGGTCAGGCCGTCACCGAGGTCGACGCGGACGTCGGCGTCGGCCTGGGCGGTGCCCGAGACGGTCAGGGTGGTCGAGGAGGCGCTGTCGGCCACGCGCACCGTGGTGCCCTCGGCCGGGGCGAGGATGTCGAGCGGCGCGCCGGCGGCGACCGTCAGCGGCTGCGTGACCGGCACCGAGACGACGCCGGCGACCGTCTGCGTGACGCTGATCGTCCGGGGCCCGACGGGCACGGACGAGACGGTCGCCGACCAGGCGCCCGTGCCGTCGGCCGTCGTCGTGGCCACGTAGCCGTCGCCCAGGTCGACCCGGACGGGGGCGTTCGGCTCGGCGGCTCCCGTCACCGTGACCGGGGTGGTCGAGGTGGCGTCGGCGACCGTGAGGGTCGCACCGGGCGCAGGCGTGGAGATCGTCACGCCGGTTGCGGCCACGAGGGTGAAGTCGGTGGTCTGCGGGGCGGACACCGCGCCTCCCACCGTCTGCGTCGCGGTGGCCGTGTAGGCGGCGACCGGCAGGGCCGGGAAGGTCACCGACCAGGTGCCGTTGGCGGCGACCGTCGCGGTGAGGTCGCGGCCGCCGCCGAGCGAGACGGCGACGGGGGCATCGGCCTGACCGGTGCCCGAGACGGTGACGTCACGGGTCGAGTCGGCGCCGGGCAGCCGGTACTGCGTGCCGGAGGTCGGGCTCGTGATCGTGAGCCCCGCACCGGCGACGACGCTGAAGGCGCGCGTCACGGCGGCGGAGACGTCGCCACCGAGGGCCTGCGTCACGGACGCGGTGTAGCCCCCGACGGGCACGCCCGCGACGGTCGTCGTCCAGGTGCCGTCCGCGGCGACGAGCGCGGTGGCGGTGCGGCCGCCGCCCAGGTCGACGGCGACGGTGGCCGTGGGGGTGGCGGTGCCCGAGACGATCACGGGGGTCGTGGAGTCGGCGTCGAGGACGGTGAAGACGCGTCCGGCGGTGGGCGCGGTGACGACGAGCGGCTGCTGGGCGACGACGGTGAAGTCGCGCGTGACCGGACCGGTGGTCGCGGTGCCGAGGGCCTGGGTCACGGAGGCGCTGTAGGCCCCCGCGGGCACGGAGGCGACGGTCACGCTCCAGTTGCCGTCCGCGGCCACCGTGCCGGTGCCCGTGAGACCGGCGCCGAGGTCGACGCTGACGGTGGCACCGGGCTCGCCGGCACCTGTCAGCACGACGCTGCGGGTGGCTCCGGGAGCGTTCGGCACGACGAACACCTGGCCGGCGGTGGGCGTGGCGATGCTCAGGGGGGTGAGGGCCGCGGCCCGGACGGTGGAGGTGGCGAGGTCGACCCGGGACGCGTTCACGAGCGGCAGGACCGAGAGGCTGACCGCGTGGACGGAGCTCGAGCCCGCGTCGGTGCCCCGGCCGTCACGGAAGCCGACGCCGTCCTGGGCGTTGATCGTGACGCGGACCAGCTGGCCGAGCAGGGTGGTCAGCGGAGCGAGGGTCGTGACGACGGCGGCGGTCGTGGTGCGCAGGGTGGTCGTCGTCGCGGCGAGCGCGGTGCCGTCCACGAGCGGTGAGTAGAGGCCGCCCACGGAGCCGAGCAGGGTGCCGACGACGGGGAGGAGCGCGTTGCGGAGGACGGTGGCGCCGAGCGCACCGACGAGACCCGACCCGGTGACGGTCGTGGCGGTCGCCGGGGTGGTGCCGTCGAGCAGCTGCCCGATCGTCGTCACGGTGCGGGTCGTGAGCGTCTCGTTCACCGTGGCGAGACCGAGGTCGATGCGCAGACCGACACGGAGGTCGACGGTCGCGGCGGTGGCCCGGACGGCGGCGTTCGCCGCAGCGACCAGGTTCGTCGGCAGCTGGTTCTGCAGGATGTCGGTGACGCCGTTGGTGATGGCGGTGATCGTCGCGGGACTGAGGAGGTCGCTGTTCGCGGGCAGGCCGTTGAGGGCGCCGAAGTCGATGATCACCTGCCCCGTGCTCGGAGTGATGGTCACCGGGCCCGAGGTCAGGGGCCTCGCGAGTTCGGTCGAGATCGTCGAGTCGAGGTCGACGGTCGCCGTCACCCCGACGACCGGCTGACCGAGGGTCACCGCTCCCCCGAGGGGCAGTCCGTTCACGGCCGTGGTGAGCGGTGCGGTGATCGAGGTGGCGAGCCCGGTCACGGCACCGCTGCCGGCGACCGCGTTGACCGTCGATCCGAGCCCGGTCACCGTGCCGCGGAGCGACGTGGTCACGCCCTGGACGGCCGGGCTCGTCATCGTGTAGCGCGCGCCGGCGACCTGGTACGCCGTCGTCGGCGTCCCTGCCGTGGCTCCACGCTGCTGGCTGATCTGGGACGAGAGGGAGCCGAGGCCCAGGCGGACGTCGGAGAGGACGCCGTTCGTGGCGGGCACCGACGCCAGCAGGGGCTGCAGGTTCAGCGTCGCACCGGCACCGGGGGTGCCACTGCCTGCGGCGATCGACCCGTCGGCACCGATCAGGCCGGCCGAGGCGGTGGCACCCGTCGCGGTGGCGCTCGCGTACTGGCCGTCGACGCCGAGCTGCAGCAGACCGTTCGCGCCCAGCAGGCGGAAGCCGTTGCCGAGACCGACCGAGAGGGCGTTCACCGCGGTGAGGTTCAGGGGGTTGCGGGACGTCGGCGGGTTCTGCGTCGTGCCGAAGGCCGAGTAGGCCCCGCCGAGGGCGGCGACCTGGTCGAGCGAGACGATGCCCGAGCCGCCGACCATCGAGGCCTCGGCCTCGCTGCGGTCGGTCGTGGCCGCCTGGGCGGGGACGACGACGACGAGCGCCCCGACCACCGCCGCGACGACGGCCGCGGCCGTCGCCTTCAGTGCGCGGGACGCGTGGGAGCGCCGGGGACGCTCGATCGCCTGGCTTCGCATGGGTGTGCCTCTTCCTGACGGGACGAGCCCGCCGCCTGATCCGAAGAACTCCCGCTGGTGAGGCAGGAGGTGCTGCTGTTCTGTTGTGAGCCGCGGTGCCGCCGCCCAGGGACGACGACGAGGCGAACGGGACTACCGCGCGGTGCGCGGGCTCGTTCGCCTGGTGCGGGTGCTGCTGACGTGCCGTGGTGAGGGGCTCATCGGTCCTGATCCTGATCGTGTGGTGCGGGTGCGACGGCGCCGTCGCGCATGGTCGCACCGTGGTGAGGGGTGCGGCCGGAGCGGTGGTTGGTCGCTCCCGACGAGCTGGTTCGGTCTCGTCGTGGTGCCGAGCATAGACGGAGAGCACCCGGATCGCGCACCCCCACGAAGGGGGGCCACGGCGACGAAGACGGGAGGAGGGGCGGCGCGCCACCCACGGAACGCACGCGGCCACACCCCACGCACCACGCACGACGCCGCGCCGAGGCGCCGCAGGGGCGGCGGCGCGCCACCCACGGAACGCGAGCGGCCACTCCCCACGCACCACGCACGACGCCGCGCCGAAGCGCCGCAGGGGCGGCGGCGCGTTAAAAGGAGATGACCCCTCACGCACCCGCCAGAGCCCGGTTACCCTTGCTGCATTTCTGCCCTGGGGGAGTTGGCCTGGATGACGCCACGTGAGGAGCCTCGACGAGTTTAGCGGCAACTGAGTGGTCGCCGCGACCCGGGGTGTTGCCTGGGGGCATGAGAATCGTCATCGCCGGAGGACACGGCAAGATCGCCCAGCTCCTCGAACGCCGACTCGCCGACGCCGGGCACGACCCCGTCGGCATCGTCCGCAACCCCGACCACACCGCAGACCTCGAGACCGCGGGGGCCCGTGCCCTCGTCCTCGACCTCGAGAACACCGACGTCGACACGCTCGCCGGCCACCTCGACGGAGCCGACGCCGTCGTCTTCGCCGCGGGTGGTGGCGGAGGCAGCGGTGCCGAGCGCAAGCTGACCATCGACCGCGACGGGGCCGTCCTGCTGGCCGACGCCGCCGAGAAGGCGGGCGTCACGCGCTACGTGATGGTCTCGGCCATCGGCACGGACGACTTCGACCCGGCCCGCGCCGAGCTCCCGGCCGCGAACGACGACGACGTGTACCAGGTGTACATGCGTGCGAAGAGCGAGGCCGACGCCGACCTCCGCCGTCGTGAGGGCCTGGACTGGACGATCGTCCGTCCCGGTGGCCTGACCGACGACGCCGGCACCGGCCAGGTCACGGTCGGGACGACCGTCGACCGTGGCAGCATCCCCCGCGCCGACGTGGCCGAGATCATCGCTACGGCGCTCATCGAGGGCACCGCCGTCAAGACGCAGTTCGAGGCCGTCTCGGGCGACGTCACGTCTCGGACGCGCTGGCGACCATCAAGTACTGACCCGCGCCTCCTGGTCGTCGTCCGACGGCCCGGAGGCCGTCGACCGAGACACGAGGGCCCCGGAGGCGCGACCTGCGCACCGGGGCTCTCTCGCGTCGTCGGGGCGGCCGGGTCGTCCACCCGGCCCGACGTCTCAGCTGACGGCTGCGGCCTGACGGGCGATCTCGAGCTCTTCGTTCGTCGGGACGACGAGGACCGAGACCTTGGACCCCTCGGGCGAGATGTAGCGTGCGTCACGGGAGGCGAGCTCGTTGCGGTCGTCGTCGACGTGGATGCCGAAGAACTCGAGGCCCATCAACGTGCGCCGACGCAGCAGGGCGTTGTTCTCGCCCACTCCCGCCGTGAAGACCACGGCGTCGAGGCCACCGAGCTGCGCGACGTAGGCACCGATGTAGTGCCGCAGGCGGTGCCGGTAGACGGCGAGCGCCGCCTCGGACACCGCGTCGCCGCGGGACGCGCTGTCCTGCACGTCGCGCATGTCGCCGCTGCCGGTCAGGCCGAGCAGCCCGCTCCCCTTGTTGAGCAACGTCTCGAGCTCGGCGAAGTCGAGACCGGCCTCGCGGTGCAGGTGGAAGACGGCGGCGGGGTCGATGTCGCCCGAGCGCGTGCCCATGACGAGCCCCTCGAGGGGCGTCATGCCCATGCTCGTGTCGATCGACCGGCCGCCGTCGATCGCGGCGGCCGAGGCACCGTTGCCGAGGTGCAGCACGATGGTCTTCAGCTCGGCGAGGGGGCGACCGAGGAACTCGGCAGTCTTCTCGCTGACGTACTTGTGCGACGTGCCGTGGAACCCGAAGCGGCGGACGTGGTGCTGCTTCGCCAGCTCGGCGTCGATCGCGTACGTGTAGGCCGCGGGGGCGAGCGTCTGGTGGAACGCCGTGTCGAAGACCGCGACGTGGGGCACGTCCGGGAAGGCCTCCTTCGCCGCGCGGATGCCCTGCAGGTTGGCCGGGTTGTGCAGCGGGGCGAGGGCCGACAGACGCTCGATCGCCTTCTCGACGTCGGTCGTGACGACCGTGGCGCGGTCGAACTCTTCTCCGCCGTGGACGACGCGGTGGCCGACCGCGACGGGCGGGTACTCGGCGAACGACGGGCCGTGCGCGTCGAAGGCGGTCAGCATCGCGGCGAAGCCGGCGGCGTGGTCGGCGATCGGCTGGGTGTCGTTGCGGGTCTCGTCGCCGGTGACCTCGTTGCGGTGGCGGGTCGACCCGACCGCCTCGCCGATGCGCTCGACGAGGCCGCTGGCGAGCGTGCGCTCCCCTTCGAGCTCGATCAGCTGGTACTTGAACGACGACGAGCCGGAGTTGACGACGAGGACGGTGCTCACGAGGAGGCTCCTTGGGTGATGGTTGCGGTACTGGTGCTGGTGCTGGTGCTGGTGCTGGTGGCCTCGGCTGCGGCGGCCTGCGTGCCGGCCTGGATGGCGGTGATGGCGACGGTGTTGACGATGTCGCCCACGAGCGCCCCCCGCGACAGGTCGTTGATCGGCTTGCGGAGGCCCTGCAGGATCGGGCCGATCGCGACGGCGCCCGCACTGCGCTGCACGGCCTTGTAGGTGTTGTTGCCCGTGTTGAGGTCGGGGAAGATGAACACCGTCGCCCGACCGGCGACCTCGGACTCGGGCATCTTGGCGGCGGCCACGGTCGGGTCGGCCGCGGCGTCGTACTGGATCGGCCCCTCGACGAGCAGGTCGGGTCGGCGTTCGCGCACGAGGGCCGTGGCGGCGCGGACCTTCTCGACGTCCGCACCGGAGCCGCTGTCGCCCGTGCTGTAGCTCAGCATCGCGACGCGCGGCTCGATGCCGAACTGCTGCGCGGTCTGCGCCGACGAGATGGCGATGTCGGCGAGCTGCTCGGCCGTCGGGTCGGGGATGACGGCGCAGTCGCCGTAGACGAGCACCCGGTCGGCGAGCGCCATGAGGAACACGCTCGACACGACGCCGACGTCGGGCAGCGTCTTGATCACCTCGAACGCCGGTCGGATGGTGTGCGCCGTGGTGTGCTTGGCACCCGACACCATGCCGTCCGCGAGACCGAGCTTGACCATCATGGTGCCGAAGTACGAGACGTCGGTGACCGTGTCCATCGCCTGCGAGACCGCGATGCCCTTGTGTGCCCGCAGCTTGGCGTACTCGGTCGCGAAGAGCACCTGCAGGCTGGGGTCGAACGGGTCGAGCACACGGGCGGTGGCGAGGTCGAGACCCAGTTCGGCCCCTCGGGCGCGGATGGCCGTCTCGTCGCCGAGCAGCGTGATCGCGGCGACGCCGCGCTGCAGCAACGTCGAGGCGGCTCGAAGCACCCGGTCGTCGTCTCCTTCGGGCATGACGATGTGCTTCTGCGCCCCTCGTGCCCGCTCGAGCAGCTGGTACTCGAACATGAGCGGGGTGACCACGCCGGACGGGCTGACCTGCAGCAGGCGCAGCAGTTCGGCTCCGTCGACGTGCGTCTCGAAGAGCGCGAGCGCGAGATCGTACTTGCGGGGCGAGTCCGCGGCGAGTCGGCCCCGCGTCTGGGTGATGGCGAGGGCGGTGTCGTAGGTGCCGGTGCTCGTGGTGGCGATCGGCAGGGGGCTGTCGAGCCCCTCGAGCAGGCGCTCGACCTGCGGGGCCAGGGCGAACCCGCCGTTGAGCACGATGCCCGCGAGCGAGGGGAAGGTCTCGGAGGCGTGCGCGAGCACGGTGGCGACGAGCACGTCCGAGCGGTCGCCCGGCACGACGACGACGGCACCCTCGGTGAGGCGCGGCAGCACGTTCTCCATCGACATGGCGGCCACGACGACCCCGAGCGCCTCGCGGTCGAGCAGGGCGTCGTCGCCGCTCAACAAGGTCGCGCCGGTGGCCTGCAGCACGGCGCGCATCGTCGGGGCGACGAGCACCCGGTCCTCGGGGAGCGTCCAGATGGGGACGCGGCCGGTGGGCGACGCCTCGAGGGCGTGGCCGATGCCGTCGACGACCTCGTCGAGGTGATCGGGGTCGACCCGGTTGGCGACGACGGCCAGGAGGCTCGCGTGCTCGGAACGCAGCTCGGCGGTGGTCAGTTCGGCGACCTGGCGCATGTCGGCGCCCGAGCGCCGCGTCTGGCCGTCGGCGCTGCGGCCGCCGAGCACGAGCAGCACGGGCGCGCCGAGGTTGGCCGCGATGCGGGCGTTGTACGAGAGCTCGGTGGGGCTGCCGACGTCGGTGTAGTCGGAGCCGATCACGACGACCGCGTCGCACTGGCGCTCGACGGCGGCGAAGCGGCTGACGATCGTGGCGAGGGCGGCGTCGGGGTCGGCGTGCACCGCGTCGTAGCTGACGCCGACGCACTCGTCGTAGGCCAGGTCGACGCTGTCGTGCGACAGCAGCAGTTCGAGCACGTAGTCACGCTCGTCGGTCGAGCGGGCGACGGGTCGGAACACCCCCACCCGGCCCACCTCGTGGCTGAGCGTGTCGAGCACGCCCAGTGCGATCGTGGACTTGCCCGTGTGGCCTTCGGCAGAGGTGATGTAGATGCGTGTCGACACGCTCGCCAGCCTACGGGCGGCAGCCTTCGAGCCGCCGGGGAAGCGTGCTGGCGGAGGCCACGAGACGTCTCCTAGGCTCGTCGGCATGCAGATCCGCACCGCGACCGAGGCCGACCTGCCCGGCGTCCTCGAGATCCACGCCGACGCCGTCGCGCACTCCAAGGCCATCTGGACCGACGTCACGCCGACCCTCGAGGGCCGACGCGAGTGGTTGACCGGCCACCAGGAGGCGCGGCGCAGCGCGATCGTCGCGGTGGACGGCGACGAGGTGCTCGGCTACGGCAGCTACGGGCCGTTCCACGCGAAGGACGGTTACCGACACACCTGCGAGAACTCGGTCTACGTCCGACCCGGGCAGCAGGGCAGGGGCCTCGGACGAGCCCTGATGACCGAGCTGGTCGAGCGCGCGACGCGGGACGACCTGCACGTCATGGTGGCGCTGATCGAGGCGGGCAACGAGGCGTCGGTGCGGCTGCACGCGTCGCTCGGCTTCGAGGACGCCGGCGTGCTCCGCGAGGTCGGCACGAAGTTCGGCGAGTGGCTCGACCTCCGGTACATGACGCGCCGCCTGGCCTGACCCGGACGCGCCGGGACGACGAGGCGGCGGGACGACGACGGGCGCCGCCTCCGAGGAGACGACGCCCGTCGTGGGTGGAGCGGTGAGCTCAGCGTCCGTCCGAGCCGTCCTGTCCGGTGTCACCGGTCGCGTCGAGCCGGCCGTCGATCGCCGGGTCGGGCGACACGACGTCGACCTGCAGTGGCGGCTCGGCGACGACGGCCGAGGCGGACGTCGCCCGGCTCGCCGGGGAGCCGTCACGGCCACCCCGGACCCGGCGTTTGACCGCCTCCCACGGGCGGGCGAGGCGTGTGCCGCCGGCCTGGGCCGGGGCGTCGACCTCGAGACCGTAGTACGCGCCGACGTGCTCCAGGAGGACGTCGCGCTCGGCCTTGTCGTACGCGCGACGTTCGCGGGTGAAGGCGATGATCGTCGACCAACAGGTCAACAGCAGCACGATGCTGAACGGCAGCGCCGTCGTGATCGCCGCGGTCTTCAGGGCGTCCAGACCGCCGGTCAGGAGGAGCGCGACGGCGAGCAGGGCGGCCACCAGGGCGAAGAACACCCGGAGCCAGTTCTTCGGCTCGATGTCGCCTCCCGACGCGATCATCGCCATGACGAGCGATCCGGAGTCGGACGAGGTGACGAAGAACACGCCGATGAGCAGGATGGCGCCGAAGGTCAGGACCGTCCCGGCGGGCAGGCCGCCGAGCAGGGCGAAGAGCGACCCCTCGACGTCGACCGAACCGTCGGCTCCGACGAGGCCACCCGAGCCGTCGGTCTGCTGGTGGATGGCCGCGCCACCGAGGACGGCGAACCACAGGAAGGTGAGCGCGGTCGGGACGAGCAGCACGCCGAAGACGAACTGGCGGACCGTCCGGCCCTTCGAGATGCGGGCGATGAAGATGCCGACGAAGGGCGCCCACGACATCCACCAACCCCAGTAGAAGGTGGTCCAGGCGCCCTGCCACTCCTCGCCCGCGGCACCTTGCTGGGCGGTCACGTTGAAGGACAGGCCGACGACGTTCTGCAGGTACGCGCCGATCGACTGCACGAAGTCGCGCAGCAGGAACTGCGTGGGTCCGACGATCAGGATGAACAGCAGCAGGGCGGCCGCGAGGATGAGGTTGAAGTTCGAGAGGATCTTCATGCCCTTGGTCACACCGGTGACGAGGGACACGATGGTGACCGCCGTGATGACGGCGATGATCGCGATCTGGCTCACGATGCTGCTGTCGGCGATGCCCGCGGCCTCGAGGCCGGCGCCGATCTGGATGACGCCGAGGCCGAGTGAGGTCGCGACGCCGAAGAGCGTGCCGACGAGGGCGATGACGTCGATCAGGTTGCCCCAGCCCCCGCGGACGCGGTCGCCGAGGAGGGGCTCGAGGGCCCAGCGGATGGAGACGGGGCGACCCCTCCGGTGGATCGCGTAGGCGAGGGCGAGTCCGAGGACGACGTAGATGGCCCAGGCGTGCAGCCCCCAGTGGAGGAAGGTCTGGGTCAGGGCCTGCTGCGCGAGCTGGTCCTCGGTGCCGGTGACGCCCGGTCGTGGCGAGGCGAAGTGGCTCAGGGGCTCGGAGACGCCGTAGAAGACGAGGCCGATGCCCATGCCTGCGGCGAAGAGGAGCGCGAACCACGAGCCGGTCGAGAACTCGGGCTCGTCCTTGTCCTTGCCCAACTTGATGCCACCGAACCTGCTGAACCCGAGGAACAGGCTAAAGCCGACGAAGAAGGCGGCGATCAGGACGTAGTACCAGCTGAAGTTGCGGACGATGCCGCTCTGCAGGCCGAGGAACAGCGCCTCGGCCGAGGCGGGCGCGATCAGCGTGTAGGCGACGAAGCCGAGGACGACGGCGGCGGCCGGCCAGAAGACCCAGCGGCGCAGTTGAGGGGTGGTCGAGACGGTCTCCGTCAGGGAAGCGGGATGGTCGGCGGGGGGCCCGGAAGGGGGCGGAGTTGTCGTGGCCATG
>JGI20283J13201_100062_pt1 | contig 23728 bp, 34 predicted proteins | sample Plalitdecfosmids_FD_13201 | JGI IMG/M metagenome (IMG submission 13201)
CATCCGAAGATCAGCAGTTCAACCTGTTGATAGTACGTACTAAGCTCTCATGTTTCACGTACTAAGCTCTCATGTTTAACGTACTAAGCTCTCATGTTTAACGAACTAAACCCTCATGGCTAACGTACTAAGCTCTCATGGCTAACGTACTAAGCTCTCATGTTTCACGTACTAAGCTCTCATGTTTGAACAATAAAATTAATATAAATCAGCAACTTAAATAGCCTCTAAGGTTTTAAGTTTTATAAGAAAAAAAAGAATATATAAGGCTTTTAAAGCTTTTAAGGTTTCAGGCGAGATCGCCTGTGTGGTGGTGGACTCCATCTGCCGCATTGGCAAGGTGATGAGCCGCTTGCTCGCTTTCTCCAATGCCATCCGCGACTCTGGCGGCTTCATCATCGTGCTGCTCTCTCCTTCCGGCGCCATCATCGACACGCGCACTGCCGTGGGTCGCGATGCTTTTCAGTCAGAGTGCGTGCGCATCAGTCACACGGCGATGATGAACTCGCAGTACTTGCAGTTGCATCAGCACATCGCCACGCAGATCGGCGTGCGCGGGCACACTGGCAGCTTGGTGACGAAGCAGTTCAGTGGCATGCTGAACTTATTTCCTCGCCCGGAGGCTGTGACGCTCGACCCGCTCGGCTCCGATGCAGTGCCGCGTGCATCAACTGCGCGCGCCACCGGATCGCAGGCGCATACTGGTACTGAGCTGCGTTGCACACCTTCTGATCTCGCTGGATTCTGTGAGCAATTTTACTTGCACAATGAGAAGTCGTCGGTGCGCGAGGCAGTATGCTTCGCCGCCATGATGCGCCTTCCGCCCAAGATCACGAGCGATGCAAAGGCAAGCACGCTGGTAAAGCTCGAGGCCAGGTGCGCTGACGGCAGCGACGCTCACCAAGCAAGTAGTGATCAGGTTGTCATTGGAAAAAGAGCTCCCGTGCTTGTCGCCGCATCGTTGAATGTTGAGTGTCGAAAGGGTTGATATTGTTGAATGATCGTTGCTCGACTGGCGAGCGTGAAGATGCAAACAAAACAGCGCAGTCGCTGCAGCTGAAAGCATGCTTGGCGCTGGCTGAGCGTTGGAGGAGGAAGAGAAGGAAAGGGTTCGAAAGGGTCTGAAAGGGTGGAGGCGAGCACTTGAGGAGAATAGGAAGGGTGGAGGCGAGCAAGAGGAGGAGGCGAGCACGGAGGAGAGCGCTGCGAAAAACAGCGCAGTTAGGGCGGGAAAGGAAGGCGAGCAGCGAGGGGAGGGAGAGAGAGAGGGCAAGGGAGGCGAGCATGGAGAGACAGGCGAGCATGGGAGAGATTGGCTGAGCTGATGCAGCAGAGCCGAAGCGAAGGAGGAGGGGAACAGGAGGAAGTGAAACTCGAGGGTAAGTCACGCCAGAGAGGCTTGATGCAAGGAGAGTGCCGTAGGAAGGCGACGAAGGGAGGGGAGTTGAGGGGTATTGAGGGAGGAAGGAAGAGGGAGGAAGAAAGCGCCGACAGGGCTGCTGCCAGCGCCAGCTGGCACTGTTCAGCGTTTACCGCCGGCCGTGCCCATTTTGCTGTTGCTGTTGATTGCCCTGAGTGAAAGGGCCGTTCGGATTGCCCGGTGCGTTTGGAGCGGCACAAATATAGCGACCGTCAGGAGTGTAGCAATTGTTGCTTCCGAAGTTGCCCAATAGGCCGCCGCCTGCGGTGACGGGGCCGCCGTCATTGCCGATGTTGCTAAGCGGAGTGCTGCTGCCGCCGTTCTTGTCGCCAGGGCCGCCGCCCGAGGGACCGCTCAGGCCGCCGGGTCCGCTGTTGCCGCCGTAGGAGCCCGGCCCACCGCCCAGCGGACCGTTGTCACCGCCGTGCTGCGAGTTGCTCGAGGAGCTGTTGCTGTCGAAGTCAGCCCAGTTGCCTGAGAAAAGGAACGAGCAAGCAAGCAAACGGACAGAACGTGCAGTGAGGCGCTGCGAGACAACCCTAGCAAAAGAGACAGTGCAGCGGTGGCGAGACAGCTCTCACCTGCTTGCTCCGGGCGTTGCCCGCTGAACAAGCATAAGACACAATCGGCACAGGGTCAGTCAGCACGGCTCAACGTGAAGCTCTGTGCGACTGTCTTTGAGCGCAGCAGAGCACAGCAGTGCGCACGCGACTGTGTTAGCTGCAAGAAAACTGACAAGTTGTTGAACGGGATGTTGACATCCCCGAGGTTGGTGCTCTCCTGCCCGGCGTCGTTCTTGCCGCCCCAGCCGTGGTTGCCGTAATCGTTGCCCTCGCTGCCTGTGTCCGGATTGCACAGCGCCGACTGAATGCCAAAGAGGATCGAGCTGAAGAATGGCGTCTGCGGCTGGCGGTAGTTGGTGGAGCTCGCGTCAGCTGAGTTGTAGTAGTACTCGTCCTTGTCCTTGTCTTCCACCAGCGGAGCGATCGTCGAACCGAACCTGAGCGCACGACAGGAAAGGAAGGTGGTTCAAGCAAAATGTCAGCAGAGGGCAAGTGCTCGAAGAGCAGACTGTCTGCTGTACCTGCCTCTGCTGAATCGGCCGCGCAAGTGACTGAGCGCGGCGCATGCTCTGGCTGCTCCTGCTACTTCTCCCACTGCTGCTGCAATTTGTTTGTCTGGCTGACCAGAAGAAGCAGTCGGCCGGGTCGAGCACAAGCTCGGACCTGCTGCTATTCGACGAGCGATCCTGCGCCGCGCAGCTGCGAGCCAAAATGCGCTCGTCGCTGCAAAAATCGCACAGCAAGCGGAGCGGAGCAGACGAAAGCAGGCGCGACGAAAGAGCAGACAAAAAGCACGACAGAACGTCCCACATGCAACATCAGTGAGCCACCCCGTCAGTGACAGCATGCAAAACCATGATCTGCTGAGACTGCGCCATATTAGCTGCTGGCATCCCCGCTGCCAGCGCTGCAGCGCTGCTGTTTCATCGTGCCCGTCTGACCCGACGAAGAACTGGAGTGCGAATTGACTCTGCCAGTTTTTGCTGAACATCTTGTCGTCGCCGCTGTTGATAAGCAGATTCTCGCCGTTATCCCTATTACCGTTCGGTCCGCTACAGCAAGTGAGAATTTGCGCAACAAGACAGCAAGACAAAGGCGAGGCCAACAACAGCAGCATGAAACAAGGGGTGAGCGAACATCTCAACAGCCGACTAAGCAACTGGCAGCGCTCACTCGCATCGTTGCTGCTGCCGCTGTTGCGGCCAATCGCCTCGCTGTGGTGTCGACCTGAAGTAGTTGAAGTTGTTGGGGCTGTTGACGTTGGAGTAATTAGGCACGAAGATTCCGCTGCGTAGCGCCTCCTGTCGCTCGAACGGCGACGAGGGCGGCCCGGAGTTGCCGGTTTGTTGCTGCTGCTGGCCGTGCTTGTCGTCGCCCAGCGGACCGACGTTGCCGCCGTTGCCACCGTAGCCGCCTCCGAGGTTCGGACCACCGCTGTTGTTGCCGCCGAGCGGACCTTGATCATCGCCGTGCTTGTCATCGTTATTCTCGCTGTCGGTGCGCGCGAACAGCGCCGGCACAGTGGCGAAGCGCAGCTGCGGGAAGATGGTGCTGCCGCTCACGGTGTAGCCGATGCCGACGTTTCCGCTGGCGTCCATGGCGGCGGAAGCGGCGAACGCGCTCAGGCTGTAAAACTTGTTGTAGCTGCTTGCAGAACTCGCCGCGGTCGCGTCAGTGGCTACAGCAGAGACGGGCGCGCTCGCCGCTGCAGCAGCCGCGCTGACGGCCGCCGCCGACGTATCGGGTTCGACCGGCACCATCGGCACCTCGGCCGAGGTGGCAGCATAGGCTGCGCCGCCGTTGTACGCGCCGCTCTTGCCAGCCTCCTTCGGCACGACGTTGCCGAAGGCGAACAGACGCAGCTCGTTGCCGACGCGTCGGAGCACATAGAAGCGAGTCACCACGCGCGAATCGCTGTCCGACGCGAACACCTGAAGCACAAGCGGAAGAAAAAGAAGCACACAGGCCGTCGTGTCAGCAGCAAATTCAGCTGATGGACTGCAGTGCAAGTAGCTGCTAACTCAGCGGACGGCGGCTGTCTGCTGCTCGCTGCTGCGCAGTGCTGCTCTCTGCTGCTCACCGAGTGAGAGAGCACGAGGTAGTCGGCAAAGACATTGTTGTACGAGTTCGAGCCGCACTTGTCGTTCGAGCAGAAGCCGCTCGCCGCGCTTGAGCCTGCACAAAGAAACAACAAAAGCACAGTAGCGGGTAGAACAATCAGTACAATTATCATGACAGTTCACGTGAGCTTCAGCAGTCCGCTTGAATTGGCACAAAACAGCTGCAGCTACTGCCTCCTCCCTTGTCGCTGTCATCGCCGCTCGCTGTGCACCAGTGCAGCTGGCGGTGCCGACTGACCAAAGCCCGGTCCGTAGTTGTTGTATTTGTCCTTGCCGTAGTCGCCTACCAGCGAAAGCAACAAACAGCGCCAACCAATCAGACAGCGCGTAACATTGCACTGGTCAGCTGCGGCAGGCCGGCAGCGCATCAGTCCATGCTGTGTTGATTTACGCTCTTCGCTGCGCATCTGACCATTCATGAAGACTCGCCCAAAGCCGCGATCGCCATTGGTGCAAATCGAGTCGAACAGCGGCTGGAAGCAGCCGAAAAGCAGGAAGCAACAGCAAAGCAAAGCACAGCAGCAGCAAAGCAGCAGCAAAGCAGCACCGTGAGAAGAGTGAGTAATTTGACTCATGTGCTGCTCTGCTCCGCGAGGCGCTGCGCTGCGTGTTTGCTTCGCGTGCGCTTGCTGCCTGCTTTTGATCTGACGTTTGTCATGCTGGCGCGATCGAAGCTCATGTCCGATCGGTGCGATCCAAAGTCGGACGCCAGGAACGACTGCGCGCGCGCGCACGGGCTCGCCGTGCCAGAGCTGATCTGCTCGCCCTGTGCGCCGCTGTTGCTCGACGTCTGACCGAAAGAGTTGTAGCTGTTGCTGTAACCGCTGTTGCCGTAACCGTTGTTGCTGTAGCCACTGTTGCCATAGCCACTGTTGCCGTAGCCAACATTGTCACCAGGCAGGCCGGCGGCGGCGATGGCGGGAGCGGCAGCGGATGACGCCGCTGCGGGTGCAGCGGGAGTCAACGCGGCGACAGCCGGCGGAGCAGAAGGAGTCGCCGCTGCCGAGGGAGCCGCTGGCGTCGCAGGTGTGGCAGCCGCCGCGTCCGACGTCGGCGCCACTGGTGTGGCCGGGGAGGCAGCTGCCGCGCAAGCGCCGCCGGAGCTGCAGCCGCCGTAACCGCCGTTGTTGTATCCGCCGTTGTTGTACCCGCCGTTGTTGTTGCCGAGCGGTCCGTTGTTTCCGTAATCGTCGTGCTTGTCGTTGTTGAGCGCAGAGCAACCGCGCGAGGTCCTACCAGCGCAGAAACACGGCGGCAGGCAGGAGATGGGTCAGCAGAGACAGCGGGTCGAAGGGGAGTGCCAGCAAACAGATGAAGCAATGTGGCTTCAAGCTTCCAGATGCTGCTGCTGTGAGGCTCACCAGGGGTCGCAGCCAAAGAAAGAGCGATACGCGGCGCGCTGTGCATTGGAAAGAGCAAAGCAATACCGCAGCAGCCAGTGTGCATCAGCTAGGTTCCGATGCACGGGAAGCGTGTGCTGCTCAGCTGATGGTCGGTGCGAGTGCGGCACTGACCGGATTGAGCGAGTCACCGTTGGTGGAGAGCAGCTTGCTCGAGCCCAGCTGACCAATGCAGCCGGTGCCGGAAGCGCAGCTGCGCAACAGACCAGCAGGCAATCGCACAGGAGGCAGTGAGCACGCATTGACAATGTCAGCCGCAGCTGCAGCAGCTCCGGCAGCTGCGAAGTTCCTCCTCTGCGCGAACACAGTGAGCAGTGACTGACGCTGGTTTGTATCGCGGCACCGAGATGGCATTGGGCCCGCGCAGCGCAAATTTGTTCTTCTCCCAATTTGCGGTGAGACTGAAGGAGTGCAGGCGGCTCGACGCCCACTTGTCCCATGAAGTCTTCATCGGAGCCGGCTCCAGACACACCACCAGCGCGTCGAAATAGGGAGAAATCTGAGCAAAACACAGGGAAGATAGCAGGACGTAGGCAACAAAGCAAGAGCAGCAAATGAGTTGAGGCCACGTCGGTGGCCGCTGCTCAATCTGCGCGCTGTTCCCAAGTCGCGCTGTGGTCTAATCGCCGGGTGTGCTGACGTTGAATCCGTCGAGGTCGGTGGCTTGGCAGCCGTGGTACGACGCGTTCATCAGCCGACCGAAGCTGGAAAAAGGAGCAAGCAGCCAAGGCAGAGGAAAGGCCAACACAAAGAGAGCGAGAGCACACACACACACACGCAAAGCGTCAGCTAAAACAGTTGGCCGGCTTCGCGCTTTGTGTTGTTATGCACTTGCGCCGCGCAGGGAGTGGATCAGCTGACCGCGCGTCTGCGAGCTGTCCCTGCAGCATGTTGGCTCGGTCGAGCGCGATGACGATGGCGCCGGTGGGCGTCGGATACTGCTGGTACTGCTGGTACTGCTGATACGGCTGCATCATCGGCGCAATCACATCCGCCGTCAGCACGTATGAATTCGAGCTCGGCCACGTCGACAGCTGCAGATTCGTCAGACCACTCGGCGCAGAAGAGCCCAGGTTGAGAGCATAGCGGTAGTACAAACCTCAACAAAAGCAAACAGGCGAGCAGAGGCAGAGGCAAGGGCAGTGAGCACTCAGCAGCTCCACATGGACGAGCTCACGACAGCAATGGACTCAGCGTCTCCTGCGCCTGTCGCTGACCCGCGGCATCCTCATCGATGCTGACGGCGACGCAGAGCAGCACGGAGTTATTTTTGCCCGTCGGGCGGCTCAGGTGAGCCAACACAAAGCGGCCTGGAAGACAGGTGAAGCAGCAGCGCAGAGCGGGGAGCAGTCAGCATCGAAACCAAGGTGAAAGCATTGCAATAGTTTCCCGCGAAAGTTCATGCGCAGCTACGAGCACTCACCTGCCGTCTGATCGTAGTCGATCGACGCGCCGAAACCGAGCGGCTGCAGCTCGCACGGGCCTGAGCGCAGATAAAGAGAGCAGAGGAGCAAGAAAGCGGTAGCACACGACAAAGTAGCGCAGAGCGGTTAATAGGAGCGGCGGCATGCAAGCATTTATTTCGAGTGAGCTCATGATCCCATCACGAGAGCAGTCAGCCGCTTGTCCGCGCCACCCGTGTCTCTGTCTTGCGTACCGCTGAATCCGGTCCAGATGGCAGTGAAAGGCAGTGGCCCGACGAGCAGGCGGCGAACATCGCCTTTCTCGTTGAGCTCGTCGCCGCCGAGCGCTGCAGACGAAGTGAAATCCAAGTCAATGTTGAAGCCGTTGCCGTAGTCCCTGCGCCGCAGCACAATGCGAGCACAGCAGCAAAAGCCAAACAGCAGCGCAAATCAGCAAAAGAGCGCCGACAGCTGCGGCAGTCACCACTCGCCTTGCCCAGTGCGCATCGCTGCTGCCAATTTGCCGCGCAGCTGTGCAGTCTCTGCCACCGCCTCGCGTCCGTCGGCGCTGCGCTGACCTGTTTCCGTAGCCCTGGTTATGGCCAACTTTTCCATAGCTGTTCGCCATATCCGCGTAAGGATACTTGTCGAAGGAGTCGTCACCGAAGTGGCCGTTGTCGTACGAAGTGTCGTAGCGCGAGCCGCAGCCGAATGCCGTGCAGCGCGACCCCTGCGGATCGTAGCGCGAGCCGGAGTAGAATCCGCTGTTGCTGTTGCTGCTGCTGCTGTCGTAGCCGCCGTGGTTACCGCCGGGACCGCCGCGGAGCGGATCGCTGTTGCCGTAGCCGCCATTGTTGGAACCGCTGTTGCTGTAACCACCGTTGTTCCCGCCGGGACCGCCGTTACCCAGTGGGCCGCTGTCTTTGCCGCCGCTGTTGTTGCTGCTGGCGCTGCAGCCCTGGTCGTTGCGCGCGCCGTGCTTGTTGTCGTTCAGCGCACCCGGAGCCGGCATGCCGTGATCGTCGAAGCCGGAGCGGTAACCATCGCCACTAAAAGGAATAAACAAACACAACAGCGAGCAGTGGTCGAGCAACACCCACACAGGCGTCAGTAAGCAAGCAAGCTCCGACCGCAGCAACAACTGCCACCAGCGCTTCTGTCTGCTGCACTGACGCGTCGCATGAGCTGATGGACTTGCGGTAGATGGCGATGCGCTCGAACGAATTCACCGCCTCCACCAGCTGCGCACAGTGGCGCAAACGCGAAGGACAGCACAGTGCAACGATAGGCGAGCATCAGCTGGGAAAGTGACAGTGAGCGGTTGGGACCTCACTGCTCCATGCTGCCCTGCGCCTGCAGCTAGATGACCTGATAGCGTCCGACGGCGACGTCGACGTCAGCCGGCTTCTCGACCTTCTGCTCCACGTTGCTCAGACCCAAAAAGCGCTGGCGCAGAATCGCCTACAGCAGCAGCGACAAGAACCAGCAAAGGAAGGGTTGGGTCAATACAGCAGCAGTGGGACAACAGCCTCTCACTCTCCTGTGCGCTGCCTTGCCTTGCTAACCTTGACTTGCCCTTGCTCGAACTGTTGCTGATTGTTGTTTTTGTCGCTGTTGCCTGCAGCCGTCGCCTCGCCGGCGCCTGCCGCGTTCACCGGTCCGCCGCCGAAGTTGCCCTGGACAAGCGCAGCACAACGGACAGCGAGTGCACAATGCACAGCAATAGTCAGACACTCAGGCAAATCAGCACGGCAACGCTGCTCCCTGCCGCTTGCGCTCAGTGCGCGTGCTCTGCTGAGCTGACGGTGGTGGGCGCGCCGATGACGCCGAGTCCGCCGTTCGTCGGCTGCGAGTTCGGCTGCTGCGCGTTCGAATTGCCGTACGACTGTGGCAGCGAGCACACAGCAGCAAAGCCACATGAGCACATGCAGTCACCGGTAAGAGCTGACTGCATGCGACGTTGCACCGTGCTGACCTGATCGTACGGCACGCCGTTGCCGTGCGAGTACGAGTCTGACCAAATCGGCGAGGCAGAGTCACAAGCAGCGAACAGCGTGTGAGCCGCGCGAATGCTGCGCAGAGAGCGCGGCGGTGTGCGTAAGCTGCGACTCCCGCTGACCTTTGAGGTTGAGCTCGTTGATCTGAGACAGCTCAAAGAGCGTGAAGCCGGAGCGATCGAAGCGGCTGTGACGCAATCCACCAGCCTTGTACAGCGGAATGGAAGGCGCGTTGTGATCGTTGCCGTTGTCGTAGCCAAAGCTGTCGTACATCTTGTCGTACGAATCTGACCAAATCATTCGGAGGGAAACACAGGCAGCCGACAGAGGAGCAGCGAGGTCAGTCATGAGTGATTGGGATGCTGCCGCTGCATTGTCATCGCCCTTCACTGCATGCTGAGGTTCGAAAATGCCATCGCCGCTACTAACCGTAGTAGTTGAAGCCGCCGCCGTAATAGCCCTTGGCGTCGTCGTAGCTGTCGTCGCTGCCGTACCCGCCGAAGTTGCCCTGCGCAGTGGCATCCGATGTGTCAGATTGCGCGAGGGCGAGTGTGCCGAGCGCCAGCAGCGCCAGCAGCCCACTTAGCGCCACATGCACTCTCATGGCCGGGGGCAGCGAGCAGCGCTGAGGAGAGACGGAAAGGAGAGGCGAGGAGAGGAGGCGAATCGGCGACCTTGTCCGATGTGCGCCTGGAGTTGTGGGGAAGCGTGGCCGGTGCAGAAGAGCGAAAGGCCTCGCAAACCATCAACGAGGACGCGGGCGCCAGCGCATTCTGCCGCGTCGCTCTCACCGGCGACGACGCGATCAAGCGCGGCTCACCGTCCGATCCATCGTCTCCGACATGGAAAACGTTGCGATGCACTCCGAGTGCTCACACCCGTCACCAGGAGCGCCTTGGCGTGCAGCGGACTGCACAAGTCAAGCATGGCTTGATCATTTGCTTGGTAGCGGTGAGATGTCATTGCCTCGACTGCAATTCTTAGTCGTTGGCATCTCCAATGGCGCCGCGAGACGAGAGAAATAGCAACGACTAAAGCAGAGCGAAGCAGCATTGTCACGCGCAAGGATAAGGAGAAGCAGCGCTCGAGCAATGCATCGCTTGAACGGATCTTGTGACCTCAGCGCCCGTTGGAGAAACAGGGCAAATCTTTCAAATCTTCTTTCGCGCTGCCTTGCATCAACTGGTTCGGCTGGCTCGGCAGAGTGTCGGCGCATCAACTGGTTCAACTGCCTGCCTTCCATTGTGCCTCCACTGTCAGCCACCGCGCGCAGCGACCATTTTCTGGAGTAACGCTGGTCGTCGGGTAGGGGCAAGAGGTGGCGCCGCCCAGCACAGGCCAGGCGCCGCCCAGCAAAGGCCAGGATCCGCCTCCGCTGCCGTTGCTGGCAAGCCACGGCGAATGGAGTGGCGTTGTCAGGCGTGATTGGAGGCACTCGAACTTCGATCGAACTGCAGCATTGTTCAAATCTCCACCTCGGCGCGCTGTCTTGACCCCTCTTTCTGTCCACTCGCTCTCTTTCGCCTGCGTGCACCGCTAAACTTTGCATCCCCTGTGATGCTGGCTGCGTTTGGAGGCGGCGTTGTAATGCAGCGTCGTGTGCGAGATATGCAAGCTAATCCGGCGATGTTGGTGGAAGAAGCTTGTCAATGCTGTGCTGGCAACGATCGATTACGTGCTCTCCAGTTTTCGGCGTGGCCCTAAGTTGAATTTTCGCCGCTGTTCTGTACTGCTGTGTTGGTTGTTATTTGAGTCGCTCTCGCGTTTCTACGAGCGGCAAGCGCTGAAGTTGCGCGAGTCTGCACACAATCTTTGTGTGGCCTTTCTGGAGATGGTAATCGAAAGGGTGGGCGTCCCCACTGCAGTTGGCGAAAGCGACGAGGAAAATCTATGAGCGCCATCAGCCGTCGCTCCGATTTCCTTCTCTTCGCTCGGCTGTGCTAAAGCCTTTGCACTGTGTGCTGTGTGGTTGCATTCGATGTTGAGCGATTGATGTCAATGCGTGCAGCAGGAGCCTGACTGATAAATGTGATGATCTAATGACTGGTCTTTGCACAGTCTCTCTTACGCATGCTCCAGAGACTCGCGCTCTGCACTCGCTCCTCAACCCTCCACTCAGTTTCACGACTGACGTCGCTTTCCCTTCCGCGACCGCTGCAGCGCTGCAGGTCATTGCTGGCTCAAGTCGCCCCTCACCCCACTGCCGGTTCTGCGCCGTTCTCGTCGACTCGTGCAAAGATGGCATCGAAGGAAGTGGGCACCGACCCACCGGCGGCTAATCAGGACACCATCTTCGGCAAGATTTCGCGGGGCGAGCTCGGCACGAAGTTCCTGCACGAGGATGACCAATGCGTGGTGTCAGTAGAACGTCACACCGAGAGGAAAAACACTTCCAATTCTGCAAAGCTCACTTGCTCATTTTCGTTTGCTTTGACTCGTTCAGCTTCTCCGACATGAATCCGCAAGCGCCGACGGTCAGTGATTGACGGCTGACATTCCCATGCGCTGACTTACGCTGCCTGGTCGTTGCTGAGACATGATTTGTCAATTTGATTTGCTCCTCTGCAGCACTTTCTCGTGATCCCCAAGAAACCGATTGCGCAATTGGTCAGTCACGCTCCCGCAGCCTCATCCACCGCTGCCGTGCCTGCAGATTTGCCTGGAACTGGCGTGAGTGGAGAGCGACGTCCTGCAGCAGCCGTGTGGCGCTCTCTGCTGCCGGAGGCGTGCGTGGCCCCGCTCATGCCGCTCGCTGCCGTCTTCGCACAGTACAGCCGCTCTGACGTCGGACACGCGTCGCACTGCCACAGCCGGAATGTCATCACCACGCTTGGCGACGCCACGCACGATCGACGAGGCGGAGTCAATGTGTGGCACTTCACATTCCTCGCCCAGAGGACAGAGGACAGGATCTGGAGTTTGCTCTGCAGGCCGCTGAGCAAGAGTCCACGGCGCTGGAGCACAAGGCGCGCAGTTACCTCACGCTTTTCCGCCGTGTGGCCGAGGATGTAGTGCATGAGAACGACGCACTTGCCTGCTAACTAACAATATGATTAACCGCGCTTATCGTTGTGTGTTTGCGCAGCGTCACGCGACCGCGGAGGATGAGGCGCTGCTCGGTCATCTGATGGTGGTGGCGGCGAAGGTGGCGTTGGCGCAGGGATTGGAGCCCGGATTCCGCGTCGTCATCAACGACGGCAAGCAAGGATGCCAGAGTGTGTCAGTCGCCGCGCAGGCGGGACAGAGGGCGTGCGAGCGCCTTCACTTGTTTGTGTCACTCACATCTTCCTATTCCGCTTGCTGTGCAGCTATCACATTCATCTGCACGTCATCGGAGGACGCCAGCTCACCTGGCCGCCGGGCTAAGGAAGGCACAGCAGCTTGAGGTGCGTGCAATCGCGTTTGGACCCTGGTCTGTGGCCTGCGCCCGTCGTATCTTTGTTCATTGTTACTCTATGATTCCTTTCCTGTGCGTTCTTGTTGCCGTTTGGTCGGTCCGCTCCGGCAAAAAGAAAACAGCTTGAGCCGCTGCAGCCGCTGGGAACAGTTGAGCCACTTTCCTCACTTTGATCCCCACGTGCCGCCAAGTGTTCTCTTACCGCCGATGCCGTTGTTGAGCAGCGGCGCGGTGGCGCATGACGACGAGGCAGTCAAAGTGACTTTCCGCTTTGCCCGTCGTTGCTCGGCGGCACCCACCAAATCGATTTCAGTGTTGCCCGTGCAACTGAGAGAGGAAGGGAGATATGCGCACTCCGCATCCGATGTTGGCCGGCGCATTGAAATGCTGTGCTCTGCCTTCCACCTCGCGCTGACTTTAGCACGGCGTCTGTTTTTTCTCTCCGTGTGCAGCTGCGATGTCATCTGCCGCATGCGTTGCCTCATCGCCATGGCGTTCGCTCCTTCTACATGCCGCATATCGCTTCGCGCGTGGCTTCGGCGTTGCGTTTGGAGTGAAAGCCATGCTGGCCCTCATCGGCACGTTGCTGCGCATGCGGCGGCGCGTTGGCAGCGGCCGTGCGCTCGTGCAGTGGGCACATGCGCTCACTGGGGAGCCAGCGCAGTTCGGATTCTTTCTAGGCACCACGCTCGCGACGTTCGAGACAGTGATGCGATTGCTCAAGATGACGCAGCAGATACCTGTGCAACCACGTGCAATACTCTCGGTGCCGCAGCTTGTCAAGCAGTTTGATGACTTGGCGCTGGCAGAAGCGCAACATGCATCTGCTGCATACAAATCAATCGTGCTCATCACGGACGATGCGCAGTCGTTGCAACATGCAATCGCGACGGCAGCTTGCAAGGCGGATGAGCAGCCATCGCCGGCATCGCACATCCTCTTAGCTGGCGCCTTGTCAGGTATTGGTTTGCTGTGGTTGCCGGCCGCCAGTCAGTCCAACGTCGCCCTCCTCATGGCAATCCGCGCATCAGAGCTATGTGCGCGCTCATTCGGCGCCTCGACCTACGGCTCCCTGCTGCCGAGGTGGCTGAAGTCGCACGCAGACACGCTGCTGTTCTCGCTCTCGACAGCACACGTGCTGTGGGCCGGCATGTACCACAAAAGCTCACTGGATCCGTCTTATGTCAAGTTTGTGGAAGCTGCATGCGGCAAGGATCGCCCGCTGCTGCACTGCTGGTCGAATTTACATGGCAGCGGAGGCGATTGCACGCTGGAGCCGCACGCGCATGCGCTGGCGCAGTTTCAAACACTTGTGCAGCGCAAGTGGCCCTCGAGCGGGCTGGGCGGCCGTCCGCTCGACCTCTCCAACCCCAACCTTGGCTGCGCGCTGCTGCACCCCTGGACGCCCAGTTGCACGTCGGCTTTCGGCACGCTGTTGCACGAGGGTGCGCAGCGCAGCATCCGTCTGTACGTGCCGACCTACGCGCTGTCTGCGGCGCTGTTCCGCACCGCCGCCCTCCGTCGTCGTCCGCTCGCTGTGGCCTACACAGTCGCGCGCAACGCGCTTCGCAGCAGCTTGTTCCTGTCGCTGTACTGTGCGACGGCGTGGAGCTTCATGTGCGTGATGGCGCGCGTGCGCCCGCCCGCCGCCCACTGGCACACGGCCATGGCGGGCCTCATGGCCGGAGGATGCTTGCTCATCGAGCAGCGATCACGCCGCACCGAGCTCGCATTATATGTCACTTTCTACGCGCTGCAGTCCGTCTACGCCATCCACGGGCCGACTGGATACCGCTCAGTGCTGTTGCCCCGCGTGCCTCACGGCGCGCTGCTGTTGTTTTCCTGCAGCATGGCTGCCGTCTTTTGGTGCCTCCAACGCCGTGCCAACAGCGCGCGTCCCTATTACCTGCGCCTTACGCGCTTCCTCTTTGGCGGCTCCGCGCAAGCAAGTGAACTCGGATTCGCAGCTCCCTCGCAGCTCAAAATTCAGGCAACCCTGCCTGCGCCTGCAGCTGACTACGAGGCCGCCAGCATCGCACGAGCTTCTTAGATTGATTTTGTCTGTCGTTGTACGCATTTTTACATTGAGAAAAAGACTGTTTTGAACAGTGTGTGGAAAATGAACGAGGCAGGCGCGATATGTGCGGAAGCAGCAGAACAACACAAGAGTTGTGTCACTTCCCCCAACAAGCATCGACTTTAACAAGCTTGTTGCGCTTTGTTGAGGACAACAAGCTGTTCGGTTTTGTCATCAACAAAGTAACAAGCCTACTGTTTTCAACAACTGTTGAGTTTTGTTGCGTTTTGTAACAAGTAACAGGATTCCGTTCGTGGATGTGACCTTCAACAGGAGTCGATAGATGTTGAAATTTTTCGTTTGTCTAAGACAAACCGCTTGTTGTCCCCCACAAACCTTCAACAAGCAACAAAATCGGATCGTTGTTAACGTGCCTTAACAATCTTGTTGAGATTTGTTGGAGCTAACAAAATGAAACAGTTCTTGTTGCTGTTTGTCACGAAATTGATCGTGGCGCAACGAGCAGCGAAGATGTTGGACAATGAGAGGAAACAAGCTGCCGCAGGCTAACCAGAGTCAGAAAGGGAGCAGGGGAACAGTATTCGGAGAAGGGCGACAGGAGAGTAATCGGGATGCTCGATCCTGCGCAGGGAAAGGAAAAGAAACAAGAAACAACAAGAGGAAACAAGCTTACTTGCCCTTGGTGGCGGTGGTGTCCTCGACCTCGGAGTCGTTGGCGTCGTCCTCGCCCTCCTTCTCCTCCTCGTCGTCGCTGACTTCACCCGACACCGCCGCTGCGCCCGGACCCGTGGTGGTGGTGGATGTCTTCTGCGCCTTCTTCGAATCCGCCTTCTTCCCCGCGACCGCCTTGCGCTTCACCACCGCCGCCTTCGCTGTCGTCGCCGTTGCCGGCTTCGGCTTGCCCGCGGCTGCTGCTGCACGATCGGAGCCGCGCGTGCCACGCGGAGTTGGTTTCTTTTTGACGAGATCCTCGTCCTCCGACGTCGACTCATCATCAGAAGACGATTGTTCCTGCATCGTCTGACAAAACGCAACAAGTCGCAACAAGCTCGTCAGTGTTTGTAACAAGCAACAATCTCTGTTGTTTGTTGTAAATGACAACGTACCGAGAGAGCCTTCTTGAACTTTGATGGGTTTTGTGACGCCGCCGAGCCCACGGCCTCCATCTGCTCATTGATGGAGGTCAGCAGTGCGATCATCGTGTCGGCCTGCGTGGCTGTCATTCCGCCACCCTGCTGCTGCATGCCAAACGGCATGCCATACGGCATCATGCCCTGCATGCCGTACGGCATCTGATTCATGCCAACGGGCTGCGCAGCCGCTGCGCCCTGTCCCGACGAGGTTTATCAAGCAGCAACAAGGATGATGGGGTGAACGAGTGTTAGCGCAGGTTACAAGCAACAATCCTTTGCTGTCTGCTGTGTGCACTGACAGCCTTGCTGCTGCTTGTCGCTGTTGCTGCCTTGCGGTACGGAGGGTAAGTGTCGTCGATGTACTTCGCCTCAAAGGGCGTTGCTGCGCCAGGGTGGCGAGCCACCACCTTCGCAAGCTCTGCTGCTACGTCGCGTCGCTGACATCTTCGCCCTTTCCAAACTCTGCCTCCAGCACCGGACGATTGTTTTTGATGGTGTCGCGGCCAACACCGATGTTGTACTCGGCTGCTAGCGTACGCGCGCTCTCCACATACAACGCCTTCGCCTACATTGCAGTGGCATGGCGAGGGAGCGAAGGTGGAATGAGAAGTGAGCAAGGGCAGATTTCAAATGTGCTGCAACAAAGTGAGACTGGACTGCAAACACAAAATAAAACGACAAATATGATAATGTTACATATACCTACATGCTGTGCCATGCCGCGACCCTTTGCGAGCGATGCTTCTTGAGTCCGAGTTCAAGTCACCACTTGTAACAGCTTGTTGTGTTTTGTTGTTTTTCGTTGCGTTTTGTGACAACAAGGTACAAGATCATCGGAAGCGTGTATCGCGGACATTACAAGGCGCATCCTGTCTATCTCGACCGTGCACTCAAGATCATCATGCACATCAGCTCTGCTTACACACAGCGCAACAGGCAACGCCATCTCAGAGCCGTTCCCGGCATGCTACCGCCTCCAGCAGCCGCTCCTCTGCCTCCTCCACCTCCGCCTGACGTGGATACCGGTGTTCGCCGTGAGCAGCTGCACCGCAGAATGAAAGTTCAGGTGTGGTGGGTTGGCAGCTGGTGGGATGCAGTGATTCACAACATCCCTGCTGGTGTTCACACCGTGAGCGCTGTGTTTGTGGGTCACGACCACCCAACCCACGGCTTGTTGGCAAAGCACATCAAGATTGTTGCCCGACGTTGAGGTTTGATACAAAACGCAACAAAAGTTTCGCAACCATACTGTGGCAGCCACCTTGACAAAACTGTTTGATTTTCACTGTTTAAATGCACAATATAAATTGATTTTAATTATATTGCGTTTGTCGATGAGCGCGATTCAAGTTATCATCGAAAATGCTTGTTAACGTTTGTTGATATCGACAGGTAACAAAACGCAACAAGCCTTGTTGAGCATGATGAAACCGTCTCTCGAGGCGTCTTTACAAGCCCTCAACAAGCTTGTTGCGTTTTGTTGAGTTTTGTTGGGCTCGATGACACAACTCTACAGCAATCGGAAAATTGACATTGGACTTTGCGCCTGCAGTCAGCATGCGCGCGGTCCAACAACGGGAGGAAAAGTAGTGGGGAAAAAAAAAGGTGAACGCAAAAGTGACACTAGTAAAAGACGATGGAAGAGAAAGGAAAAGGGACAAAAAATTAACATGTCACATCAGCATGCATGTAATCGGGAGAAGCAGAAGAGAGGGTGGTTTCAATCATCCATGTGGAAAGTCCAGCCTGTGGCGGCCTTCGGTTTGGGCGTCTCAGCCTCAGGCTCCGCGGCCGCAGCGGAATCTGCGACAGGCACCACGGCTGCGTCGGTACCGTCTGCAGCGACCGCATCGCTCAACACAGCTGAGGCAGCGGTGTTGTCAGTGGTGGCCGCATCGTCAGCAGCGACCATAGCTGCTGCTGCTGCTGGTGATACCACAACGAAATGCTCGCTGCCTGCAGCAGCGTCGATCTCGAGCACCTCCGCGCCGGGCGCCTCGGCGATGGGCGGCGGCAGCGCACTGCCGGCAGCAGCCTCCGCCGCCTCGTCGTCTGCGCCGGCGTCGATGGTGAATGCAGTGGTCGGGCGCGCGAGAGTCGGCCGGCGCCGGTCGGTGTCAGCGCCGCCGCCCGCCTGCGAGGGAGACGGAGGAACGAGCGGCGACTCGCTGCCCGTCGCCTGCTGCGTGTGCAGCGCTGGCAGGGCGGCGCCGCGCTGCAGCATGCGCGCGCGACTCACGGCAGCGGCAGCGGCGGTACCCATCGCGCCTGCAGCACTTTGCATTGGGGCGTCTGCGGCGGCAGCAGTCTCCGCTTTGCTTTCGACGGGTGCTGGCGTCACGGCTTGGTTAGCCTTTGCGGTTTGATTTTTGCGGAAGCGACTGAGCATGGCGGAGCGACTGGCAACGGCAGCCATCTGAGGCGAAGCGGAACTCATCGACGGCGACGCGAGCGGCGTACCCGCCTGCGAGGATGTGGACGTGTGCACGCGCAGTAACACGCTGCCAGGAGACTGAGATGAAGCAGGATCGGCTTGTGCGGTGACAGAGGGCGAGGAGGGCGGGATGGTAGTAGGATTAGGTTTTTGTGCCGATGCCGAAACGTCAGCAACGACGGCAGACGGTGCCGCAGCAGACGGTGATTCAACGGAAACGGTACGACTGCGAGGGGTAATATTTGCAGAACGGTTGGAAGCGGGAGCAGGAGCAGGGCGCGGTGGGAGACGCAGAGGCGACGGAATGGCACCAGCACCGACTGTGCCGGCGAGCTCAGGCAGCAATCTGGGCGAGCGCGAGGGAATGCGGAAGAATCCTCCGCCGATGCCCTCGTAACCGCTTACCACGTGCGATGGCGATTCGAGTGAGTCGGCAGAATGACCTGAGGTGCTGCTGCTTGGATGAGGCATGAGCAGGGGACTGCCGCCAGGCAGCACCATCTCCTGCTCATCCTCTGGCGCCTCGTCGCGTTGCTCCTGGTACTCATCCACCACGATGCGAGGCTTCGGCTTTGGAGGCAGAGCGGCAGACTTGGGCTTGGGAGGTGGGGCCATACCAGCAGTAAGAGGCAGACGACCGCGAAGAGGAGGCAGCTGACCTGTAACGCCACCCGGACCAGGTCGAGCCGCACCCAAGGGTGTCGCGACGCTGCCACGTAGCATGAATCTGCGCGGGCCCACTTTGCCTCCCGGACTCTGACGATGCTCCTCCGACGTGATCTGGCCCTCCGCGGCATTGTCCTCGGCGATCATACCTGGACCGTAGACTGCAAATGCGGATTTTGTCTTCTTGATGGTGCGAGTGATGTTGCCCTGGCTGTCCTCGACCTCCTCGACGACCTGCGCGTTGCGCTCATTCTCTTCCGCCTCCTCTGCATCCTCGTACTGTTTGCAGCACGGGCAGCTGTGCCGCAGCAGCAGGATCAGGAGAAGCACGCCGAACAAAAGCGCCACGATGTAAAAGTAGACGCTGTTAAAGCCGCGTTTCTGAACACCGAGCATCACGCCGGCGTGCGCTAGCTGCACCACTGAGATGAGCAGCTTCGACGCGTTGTCGCGCCAGAGGATGTACGGCTGCTGCGCGGCGAAGATGATCGCTTGTACAGCGCACATGATGCCGAGCATAAACAGTTTCAACTCGCTTCCACTCGTGTCGCCACCATCGTCGTTGATCGATGTAGTGACGCCTGCATAGAAGCACTGCACGAGGAAGACGTGCAGCGATGTGTAGTAATATCTGTTCTTGAATCCGAGGAAGAGCACGCCGTAGGTGGCCTCGCGGTGCCGCTGCACTTCGTCGGCGATCGCTTTGTCGGCGTCGGAGAGCATGCCGACGGAGAGCGCCGCAGAGTCGCCGAGCAAATCCTCCGCCGCAAGCGAGTCGGACAGCGCCGCAGAACCGCCGACGCTCTTCGCACGCTGCAATGGACGAGCAGACGCCGCTGAGCCCGCGGCATCAACGCCGCCGCTGTCGTCGCTCCCTACAAGCTGACTCCGCCGTCGCGCGTCTGCTTGCACGATCGCGTTGGCGAGGTGCTGCTGCAGCAGCGTGCCTTTGCCGCGCATGCAGGCGAGGTTGCGCACGCAGCAGCCGATGCATCCGCCGGAGCGCTCTCCAGCAAAGGCGCGCGTCAGCAGCACGAAGATGAAGCAAGGGAAGCCGAGCATATAAACGGCGCCGAGCGCAGCGACGACGAACAGCAGCACCGAGTGCGCGCCCGTGTAGCAGAGCGTCTGCCCGTCCTCGCGCAGGTAGAGCGAGAGCGTCTGCTCCGCCTGCGAGTCGCTCGGCCCCGTCGGGTCAGGAAGCTCCTCGCACTGCAGCGACTTGAAGCACAGCAGCGCCACGCGCAAATAGAACAGCACCAGCAGAATGAAGAGGGAGTGCTGCACGTGCTCGGTGAAGTCCAGCCAAGCAGCCGACGACTCCTCGCGCGACGCCAGCAGTAAGTCCATCACGCTGCCGCGCTTGCCGGCGGCGCTCAGCGGGACGGCGGCGGTGCGCTGACGGGCAGACTCAGCAGAAGAGACCGAACCGGCAGCACCAGATACGGCAGCAGCGGATGAAGCGGCAGCGGAGCCGCCAGATGGCAGCGCACCTGCTGAGCCGGCTGCTGCTGCTGCTCCTTTGCGCATGACGAGCGTTCCATCCGGTCCAGCGACGAAGTGCTGCGAGACGCGTCGCGCGCGCTGCGCCACCGTCGGCAGCGCCGCCACCTGATTTTTGCTGTCGCCGCTGCCGCTGCCTTGGCTGCCGCTGCGGCTGCAGCACGACTGCACGGCGAGGCGGCACAGACAAGCGAGCGTGAAGAGCGCCGCCGCGAGAACGAACATCACGCCCGACACTTTGAACTTGTCGATGAAAGTGAACGTCGGAATGCCGCCGCAGCCCGGACGCAAGATCTCAATGTCAAAATTCAGCTATCAAGCAAGGAGTCAAAAAGAGGAGCAGCAACAGCAGCAGCATCAGCAGAACAATGAAATAGTGAGCGCTCGTACAAAGACCTGAGCACTTAGCAGGAGCAAGTCGCAGCCGCAGCCGCAGCCGCAGCCGCAGCCGCAGCCGCAGCAAATCGCAGATGCATCCTCGGCAGCGCAACCCCTCTCGCCTCATCGCCGCTGCACCGCTTCCGCTGCAGCAGCTGGCTCGATAGCTTGTTGCGGCTGCTGCAGTGCGCCGCCGCTGCTGTTGCTGCTGCTTTGATGAGTTGCCCCGGCCGCCGCTTGTATTGCTCTTGCTGCAGCGCGCTGCTACAGTGTGCTGCTGTTCCCTGACGAGGTTGAGATACGTGAAAGCTGTGCTGAGCTGTTTGGAGTAGTAGGGCGAATTTTTGGCTCCGTCGACGCCTGCAAGGGCGACCTGCTGCAGCACGAGGAGAGAAGTGACGGCGAGTGCGAGAGTCATCGGCGAAAGCGTCGCCACGCCCAACGAAATCAGCAGCATCGTCGCGGCGCACGCAGCAAGAGCGGTGTAAATCGCAGAAGTCTGGTCAGTGGAACTGCCGCAGCTAAAAGACGTCAAAATTGGAAAAACAAGTGCAGCGCCGACGCAACAGCGCAACGGGCAATATGAAGCACAGCGGAGGCATAGCACAACGACACACAAGATAGTCAGCAAAGCTCCAGCTCAGCGTGGTTCTGCTCGGGCCAACTGGGCTAGCAGCAGCGGCGGCCACGCAGCCACGCGCCTGCCAACTGACTGCCCAGCGCTCCCCAGCGGCAGCTTCTCGACCGATGCTTGCTGCTCGCTGCTTGAGCTGTGCGACTGACAAATAGCACCGCTCGTTCATCATGTAGAAGCCATCAGCACACCGCGCGCAGCGGACACCACTGTAGCCTTCGGCGCAGCTGTTCGCGGTGTCCGTGAACGCCGCGTCGGGAGTCATCGAGTTCGCGACGCTGTTCTGCAGCACGCCCAGACACGACGAAGGAACGGAGCACGCAGTCGGCTCCTGATATTCGCTGCACAGAGGAACAGCGTGAAGACAAGGATGAAAGAACAGCGGCAGCAGCAGCAGCACCAAAGCGAGCAACGTGTCAGCACCTGCAAGCACGAACACTTGTAATGTCGCACACAGCCGCACGCGCTCCTTTCAACTGACCTGTAGCTCCAGTAGCCGGCAAGCGGCCACACGCGCCCGCCGCCCGGACTGCCCACGCAGCAAGCAGAGGGACACACGTGAAGAGAGAAAATGTGAGCGGCATGGCAACCAGCAACAGCCAAAGCCACCTCGCCCTCCTCACTGCTCTCTCCGCTCTCCGCCGCCTTCCGCTGTCACCCTCTCTTCACATGGCACTGACCAGTACCCGCCGGTGGGGCAGGGGAGGCATCCGCCGTAGCCGTCGTCGAGCCACTGATTCTCCGCCACGCACTGAGAAGGAGTGTAGTACACAAGCTTACTGTAACAACAACACACAGCAAACCAACAGCAGCAACAACAGCAGCGACAGCGACAGCGGCAGCGAAAAGGCAGTGGTGCAACCAATCAGCCCTTTTACAGCAATAGCAACGCGCATCCCCCCTTGCAGCGGCAGCATGCTCCGCGTGGCGTCAGTGACTGCTGTTGTGCGGCGCTGACGTGAAGTTGAGCTCGACGATTTGCGTGCCCGACGGCGGCAGCGCGCGCAACCGCAGTAGCTCGTAGCCCGGCAGGAAAGAGTCGCCACTGGCCAACCGCAGCTCGCCGTGCACAGAGGCGGCAGGCGCTACAGCAGCCCACGGTGCAGCAATGACGGCCGCCAACGGACGCAGCGATTGTTGCACGTGCTCAGCTAGAGCGCCCTCACCGCTTTCCTCTCCTTCGCCGCTGCCCTGCATCCATCCGCTTGCCTGCATGAGCTCCCTCGCTCCGCCGCTCCTGCGCTGCTGCTGCTGCTGCTGCTGCTTCGTTTGCCTGGCATCCGCGAGCGTGAAGTTTGGGTGCGTGGCAGGAGAGCGAAAAGTGACTCGCTGCAGCTGCGTCTTCCCTTTGGCCGCCCACTGCTGCAGCGCGCGCGCGACGACCGGCTCGCTGTCGCCGCTCACCCACGCCGGCGAGGTGTAAGCGACCTTCTCTCCTGCCAGGTGAATCGACAGCAGCGACTGAAAGCCGACGCCGTAGAGCTGCAGCAGCGCGCCGCCGCGGAAGCTGCTCACGCACTCCGGGCACGCCAGCACGCCCACCGCGCACGTCGGACCGAAGAAAGCGAACGGAGACACCAAGCACACGCACGACAGGGTATAGCTCGCAGCGGAATCGCCGCTACCGATACTACTGCCGCTGCTGCCGTCGCCGTTGCTACTACTCTCACGCGTCGCCACGCATGTGCCGCCGTTCTCGCACGGATTGTTGGCCACGCACGGATCGACGCCCGCCTGAGAAGCGCTCACCGTCAGCGTCACCGCGCGAGTCACATTCACCGTGCACTGCGCAGTGGCGCTCGGCCGGGCGCCAGCTACCGCGTGCAGCGGAGTCACGTCGGTCACTGTCACAGTAAAGCGCACACTCGCTCCCGCCGGCAGCGCCAGCTGCGCAAGCGTCAGCGTGCTGCTGTTGAGCGGGCTCAGCACGACAGCAGCGCTGCCGAGGTCGAGCTGAGACAGCGGCAGCGAGCTGCTCCAGCTGTAGCGCAGCTCCGCCTCGTCGACGGCGGCGCTCGCAACCGGCAGCACGCGCAGCTGCAGCTGGTCCGACGCCGCGATGAGCGCCGGCGGGTTCTCAAAATTCGCCGAAAGCGTTTGCTGCTTCAAGGTTGAGGAAATGGGCACTGCAATGCACGTTTGAGCCACCAGTGAACCCAGCGTGCACTGCGTGCTTGCTCCAGTGCGGACGAAGCCGGAATTGCATTCAATCTGGCAGCTCGCACCAGAGGCTAGCACCGTTGGACATGTGGCGAGAATGCCGTCAGACGGTGGAGAGACTCCACAGGGACGTGGCGTGCACGTCTGCAAACCGAGCAGACGCCCAAACGAACAGGTCGTGGCCGAACCGTTCACAACGTATCCAGGCGCACAATCAAGCTGACAGGAGGCGCCGTGAATAAGACCAACCTGCAGCTTCTGAACACAACTGCCACCCATGAGACTGTTGCTCGGGGCAGCAACGGCTCGACAGTTGCGCGGGAGGCAGCTCTGCGCCTGCAGCACGCCGAGCGAGCAGCTGCTGAGCGACACATTCGCTACATAACCGCTTTCGCAGTCAACGCTGCAGCTGCCGCCGGATGCGAGCAGCCCGCCAGCTCCGACAACGCCGCTGCATCCGCCTATGGTGCCGTGCAGCGGCG